>Ga0209756_1000291_pt1 | contig 49210 bp, 43 predicted proteins | sample ETNvirenome_6_85_FD_184071 | JGI IMG/M metagenome (GOLD analysis project Ga0209756, IMG submission 184071) | Marine viral communities from the Pacific Ocean - ETNP_6_85 (SPAdes) (version 3) | ecosystem: Environmental > Aquatic > Marine > Oceanic | place: Pacific Ocean | collected 2013-06-19 | reverse complement strand
CTTCATATAATCTCTATGTGTTGCAGATTGGTCTCCCTTCTTTGCACCACCTTCCTTCATATAATCTCTATGAGTTGCAGATTGGTCGCCTTTTTTAGCTCCCCCTTCTGTTACTTCTATATTAGTTTTATCCTCATATGCATCAGCATCTTTCAATGCTTCTTCATCTTCGGAAGAACCGGATTCGTCTTCAGCACCAGTATTACTAGTACCTATAACATCATCTTCAGATAGCTCAATTTCATAAACTACGTCATCTTCCATATCGTCCATTTCGTCCATGTTATCCATGTCCTCCATTTCCGACACTTCTGTTTTGTTTTCGTTTACTGCTTTTTTCATAGTTTTGATTTTTTTGCTTTCTTCTAATTTAATGATGTATTCAGCATCAGTAGTATTATCGGTTAACTCAATTTCATCATCGTCCTGTTGGATGATAATTCCGTCTTCGTCTCCCATTGCTTTAAATACTTTTAATACTTCTTCATCGGATGCTAATGTTAAATCTAGAGGTGGCAGTTCAGGTAACTCTACGTCGTCTGTCTCGTCCTCAATATCAAGTTCCATGTCATCAGATATAGCTAATTCCATTTCAGGTTCTTCACCCTCCATGTCATCCTCAATATCTAAAACATCAACTTCTTCTTCTTCTTCTTGCTCCTTAAGGTAATCGTCTTGATTCAACGATTCTTTTACTAGTTCGTGAATTTCTTCCTTCATTGTCGAAGAAAGTATTTCTTTTGCATTAGACTTCATAGTTTCTTCCAACTGTTCCGCCTCGAGCAACGCTTTTTCTAAAATTGATTCGCTCACGTTTTTTTTATTTTTTTAAAAGTTTATTATTATACCGCACTGCATACCGCAGCAGGGTTTATAATAAATATAAACTTTTTGTAAAAAATCCTTATTTCCGGGTTTTTAGTGGGGAATTTATCTATTTAAGAAGTTGTCCAGTTTGGACATCATAGATAATGACTTATTTACACCTCCTGATTTGGAGGATTCTATCACTTCTGTAGGTTCGTCTACACTGTCAGCATTTTCATCTTCCTTAAATAAATAAGACCCTGGGGTTGACGGTGAAGAGACTAAATCAAAACAAATTAACTCAAAGTCCTCTTGTACTTCATTATATTCACCATTCTTAGTTAAGGAACCTACTCCTCGAGAGGAAATACCTAATGTAACGCCTTGTCTTAATAAATTTGCTGCCATATCACCAACACAGGATATTACACCTTCTTTTAAATAACCTGGGGATGTTAACAATTTAAGTTTACCTATTAGTCTATTTCCATCCCACCATGTTTCTGTGATTATGTGAGAAGCTCTATCTAAATCTATAAGTGATGATTCTGGATGGTTAAGTTCTGATATCGCACCACCTCTTTTTATAACATCCTGGTATCTTTCATTTTCTCTTTTTAATATCTCTTCTGGATATATCCTACCATTCCTATTCGGAGTGTTGTATTTTTGGAGTATAGCGTTCATATATATTTCACCATCGAAATTATCTTTTGCCATCTCTCTTAAGATGCCTTTATTATCATCTGGTGAAAGATGCCCGTCATGTTCAACTAATATACCATGACCGATTTCTCTTGCTTCTAATACTCTCATAATATTCTTTTTAAATAAATAGTGGTGTTAGACAAAAAAATCTTATATTACTTTTTGGATTTATGGAACTGGAATGTGGGTGAGGTAAGTAGAGTTTTATTTATAATCTCATTTGTGAGGTTGGTTACGGATTCGGAAATACAAGGAACTTTAATGTCTTTATGTTTAAGGTCTTTTAGAAATAGAGTTATTTCACACCTAAGAAAACTTCTTTTACCTTTTTTTATGCCACTAGCTCTTAAATCTAAATCTACTATAGTTTTGTCTTTGAATGGGGTTTCTGATAACTTATTATATACCCTATGTTTTATATCATTTTTTACTTTTTTAATTGGTCTTTCCCAATTAAGTAACTCTTCTTTTGGTTCTGCCCAAGTAGATAGATTAAGGTAAATTGATTTTAAAGATGATACATCTACCGTACCATAGGATGTCTTAAATACATCAGAAATTTTGGTGTTTATTTCCCTTCCTTGTTTTATCATACTTATATTTTTTTTATACTTAAATATAAAAAATAGGTATGTTTAGTTCAAGTCCTCTAGAAGGCTCCTAACCCTAATATATGATTTTTTGGTTATATTCAACCCTCTAATTTCATTCTTAACCTCAACTAATTTTGCTGACAAACTATCATCTTTAGATTCCTTTAAGATATCATTAATTTTATTTAGAGTGATTTCTTTTACATTACTAAATTCCGAACTTAAACTATCCTCGTTCATTAATAAGGTATTCTTTAAGATGGTTTGTTCATTTTCAGTTAAAGACTCATTATATGCCTCACCATAATTTTTAGATAAAACATGGGAAAGTATTTTTGGGTTTTTGATTTTGGTAGTAGACTTCTTGGTTTGTAGTGTATTTTCGGTTAAAAAGTTTTTTGACTCACTTATTGTCTCTAGATTCGTTATGGAATTATTAAATACTATATTGTCTATATTCTCATAAACCTTATTGGTTTCCTTTGTGCATAAATCTTTTCTATCTAAAATAATTTTATTTAAGATTGGTGTAACTTTATTTAGTTTATGTTTATTGGATTTTAGAAAATCTACAGCTTCATTTATGTAGTTTCTAGAGTCGTCTTTATTCTCGAAATGTTTATTTTCTATTTCGTTATATAGTGTAAAGAATTCTCTTAATATTTTAGAGTATTTCATAGCTCCCATAACTACCGATAAATTTCTTTTAAATTTATCGCTATTAGTAAAAGAATTTTCTAAAATACTATCTATATTGTTTTTGTAGTAACCGAAATTTTTCATAAGTGTCTTTTATAATAAATATACTTAATCCTCCAATAATGAGTCTACTTCTTCATTTATCGTATTAATATTATTTTTTGTTCTATTAACTACTTCTTCTAGACCTTCTAAAGACAAACCTTTTTCTTCCATCAATAAAGGTAATCCTTTTTCTTTCTTAAACTCTTCTGCCGCTGGAACAGGTTCAGTCACTTCATCCCCACCTCCAGGTGCTTCTGTTTCTGGACCACCCATATCAAAATCTGCAACATCTTCACTTCCCGCGTCTAATCCTGGTTCATCCGTAGCGGCGTCCCCAGCTCCTTCTTCTGCTGGTGGTTCACCGTATAACTTATCTACATTATTGAATAACCCCGTCTTCTTAATAGTTTCTGCAGTTTTTTCTAATTCTCCGGATAATGCCTTTTCAAATCTTTGTTGTTGTAAATCCAACTTAATCTCCTCATCACTCATCCCTAAGATAAATTTCTTAGCCCACGTTGCAGATACTGGTGCGATTCCACTACCTGGGTCACCTACAGCATCTTTATATAATGTTATCTTAGTTTGCCATTGTTCTAACTTCAGTAGTTCTGCTTGAGTTGATGGATTGGTTAGTCCTAAAGAAAAATTCTCTAGTTCATCCTCAAACCCTAAGACGTAGAGGTGAATAATAGCAATTTTATTTAATTCTTGTATAATAGCTTTTTGAATCTTATTTATAGTTCTAGCGAATCTAATATCTAATAAAGCTAGATTTTTACCTTCACCGACAACCTCCTCAAACCCTAAAAACGCTTTAGGTATCCTCAATGAAGCTAGAAGTTTTTTCTGAATATACTCAATATCGGCTATCTCACTTAAGTTTGTAGCTCCAGGTAATGTGTCTATCGGACTTGCTGCCGCTTGGTCTCTTACAGGTATAAAGTAATCTTGGTCTACCGCCATCTGATTCATTCTTAAGTCTACGTTACCATTTTGTGGGTCTACAATCGGGTCTCTTTTAAACTTATTTGCGACTTTTTGGATATAAGCTTCAACATCTTTATCATCCATATTCCCAACAAAAACTTTAAACACTCTCCTTTCGGGTGCTCTAGATGTTCTATAGACTAACATAGCGTCTTCAGCTAATAATAATTGTTTCCATATTCTTCTACATTTTTCTAACATAGAAGTTCCGTATGGTAATCTCCTGTCGTCACCTAATAATCTAAAATGTGCGACTTCCCATGAATTAAATTTTATATCTTTCTCTCTCCAGTTAAATTCTACTTTATGTGAGTTGGGGTCGTCATTACTTATTTGATTTAACGCACTATGCCCTTCATTTCTCTCTAGTTCAATATTAGGTAATTGATTAACCCCTATAATCCCTTTTTCCGGGTCAATTTTTAGATAAACGAAATTATCTCCGTATTTACATGTATTTCTAATCCACATAGGTAGGTTAGTATTCACATCTAATATATTATTAAATAAGTCACCTAAAATAGATTTAATTCTAGTTGATTCCGAATAAATTGCTAACATATACCCTTTTTCTGAAGGTGTTGTTGCTTCCTCCGAATATATATCTAACGCAGCAGAGATTTCTGGTGTGAACTCCATAGATTCATAATCATAATATGAGGCTAATCTTGTTGGTTCGTAATATACGGATTTAGTATATAATTCGTTATCTATTTTTTGCCATTGGTTCGATAGGTACAATGACTGTTGCATTTGTAATTTCTCTTTTTCATACTCACCTTTTGAGTCTGTTTTGAGAATGTCTTTTGGTAACATTTTAAATTTTTGGTACGTAGGTTCCTCTTGTGTAGGTCCTGCGGGTCCAAATAATTTACTTAGTCTCTGGTATATTGTTAGGTTATCTGCCATGTTGTTTAATAATATTAATTATTTTATAAATAGTAAATCATTTGTTATCGGACCTTACCAAATAACCAACCATAATCTTTATACATTTGTTTTGAGTCATTATTTTGATTTCCTGGTTGGCCGAAAATACCTCTATTAGAGGCGGGTCTTCTATGTTCGGGGTCTCCTGTCTCACCTTCAACACTAGTGGATGTGGTCCAACTTTCCAACATTGCTTTCGTTAAACTGTCTGCTTTTTGTAATTGGGAAAAAGAATTTTCACCAACATACAATGCCATTGCAATAGCCATTATTAAATCATCATGTTTACCTTTCATGTGATTTGGTTTTCCATTTATATAAACAAATGTATGAAGTTCGTTTAATAATCTTTTAGACCGTATAGTAAATTTATGTCTTAGTGATTCTTCGAATGCTGCTACAATTTGACTTCTTTTATTGTTAAATGCTAATCCTGGGGTTTTACTTCCTTCATTTGGGTTGTATTTCCATTTATCCGCTGTGTTCATCCCTTCTACGTATAAGTCTTTATATCCTAGTTCTTGTAATTTTCTCGAGGTGGCCACACCCATACCACCTGTAATGTCGGTAACAACGTAAGCGTTATACATACTACCCCACTTGTATATGATATCTGCCGCTAAATCTGGTGGTATTTTACCCAAATACTCTAATACTTGACATCTGTCATCAAAGTCTATTATTATGATGGAGGTAAAATCTTCTGAGTCCCCCCTACTTACATCACACCCTAAAATATATCTATGTCCTTCTTTTGGTTTCTCCCAGACCCATAATTGATTCCCAACAAACATTTCTTCCGGGTCTCTAATATCTTCATTTTTTATTCTTTCTATTGTTTCTACTGGTATTACATTATCACCAGAACCTAAAAAGGCACTTTCTAATTCTTGTGAAACTTTTCTTCTATCATATTTAAGTTTTTTAACCATACTCTCAAACCAAGAAGAACAAGGTTTATACCCATTTCTAATTAAATCATCAAATTTAGCTAAATCTTTTTCATGTATAAACTTACTACTATCAAAATCCTCTATGTTTAATAAAAAATGTACAATATCTTTTGTTTTTACCCAATATAAATCTTTTGTAAATCTAGGGTCATTTTCCCAATGAAGTTCTGAAATATGGAAACTATTTAAACCTTTTATAGATTGTTCGTAAATTTCATAATAAATTTTATCGTACCCATTAGGTGTTGATATCACGATTACTTTACCCCCAGTAGATAAAGATGCCATACAAGCCGCCCAAAAATCGTCTCCAGCTTCTATGTAAGCGGCCTCATCAAAAATTAGTGTGGTAGGTGTAAATCCCCTCAAAGCATCTACGGAAGTGGCTACTGCTTTTACCTCACTACCATTATTTAATTTAAAATGTTTTTGTGAATCTTTTTCTTTAGAAAACCCAACATTAATCCAACTAGGCCATTGATTTAGAAACCCTCTTACTTTATTTGCAAATTCCGAAGCTGTATCTAGTTTATTTGCAATAATAAGAATTTTCTCTGGTTTGTTCTTGGAGGCAAATTGTAATTTTTTAGAAACCCATGCTGCTGTAGCGGTGGATACCCCAGCTTGTCTATATTTTTTAGTTATATTATCGTTGTAGGTGTCGAAATTTTTTAACATCATTTCCTGTTCAGGAAATAAATCAAAAGGCACGTATTTAGATTGGGTGTTATCATAAGTCTCTAAATAAGTTTTAATAGCATAATTGGTGTCTTGAAGGCACCTTGCATATTCTTGTATCAACTCTTGTTTGTTCATATGCTATAAATATCGTAAAAATATTAACTCTTTACAAGTTATATAAAAAGTCTTTCTCTGCTTTTGTTAAAGAATCCATACCACTTTTATTTATTTTGTCTAAAATGGTATCCATATCTAATTCCTCAACATCCGAGATTTGCGGTGTGTCGTCTATTTGGGTTGGTGTTTCTCCTGAAGCATCTTCGTAATCTTCTTGTTTTAATTGATTTACTATTTCATCAATCATTTTTTTAACTTGGTCTTTTCCTTTCTGACTTCCAGATAAAATTTCTTTAGCTAGAGTAAGAAATTGTTCGGCCTCTAAACTTACAAACTTGTAATAAAAATAATTTTTAATTCTTTTTTGTTCATCTATATCGAAAAAATTATCAGGATATACTTCTAAGAACTTCTCCCAAATTACCGGTCCTAATCTTAAGTCCCATACTTCCGCAGGTAATGTATCTTCCATACCTATTACCTCATCTGCCATTTCTGGGTCCGAAGGTAATCCATGAGCAGAAACGTATTCCATAACCCCTTTATATAGTTCATGTACTAATATAGGAAACATGAGTCCTGTTGCTTTAATCGTTGGGGGGTCTGTTTCTAAGTCTAGTTCTTCTTTTCCAGCCATTGCAGATTCTGCTCCTCCCCCACCTATCATACCTTCCATATCTGGCATCACCCAATAAAGTAAGTCATTTACGGACATTACTATAGAGTATAAACCAACTAAATCAGGATTAATCTCATTTAATCTTTCATTAACTAAATGATACATATAGTGTGCTTTTTTTGCTGACCCTTGTATCAATGAATTTATAAATCTTCTTTTTTGTTTTTCTAAATCTAATTTCTGTAGTCTTTTTGCTGCCTCATCTTCCATTTCAAAGTTCGGGAATTCTGGTTCTTTTTTCTTCTTTTTTTGAGGTTTCATTTGCATTCCAGAAGTATCAGGTTTTTCTAGCTTTGCGTCAAATTGTAAATCTCCTTCTGGTATACCCATTTCATCAACCACTAACTCTACAGCTAAATTTTCTAAGGTTTCTCTGTTTTGCGATTCTATCTCCATGATTCTTCTTGCTGCTTGCATTAACATGGGTTGTAATGACATAAAGGTTTGTGGGTCTATGTTTTCCACACCTGTTGCGTCTTTTACTTTTTGTACCACATCTTGAAATCTTTGGGATGCTATTAGTTCTTCGAAGTTATCTGGGATTCCGTCCTTATCAATGTCTGGAAATGCTTGATGACCACCAAGTGGGTGGTCTTGTGACTTTAACTTGCCCTCAATGTCGGGTGACATTCTTTCTCTACCATCACCATAATCAATAGGTGGTGCTTCATTAAGTTTTTTCTTAGCCATGTTGTGTTAATGCTTTACCCAAATTCGTTGATTTTAACCACTCTGGCAATGACGAGTCATTTCCTTTAGCTTTAGGTTTTGGTTTTGTTTTTGGTCTTTCAAAGGGTCCTCTTCTTTTCTTCTCACCTGGTTTTGTTGGTGCGATAGTAGGTGTTTTTAATGGTGCTGGTGCTGTATCTACCGGAGCACCCATATATTCACCCTCCACATCTCTATCTGTTTCACTTAATTCCATACTCCCAACCGGATTACCATTTAATTTTATATCACCAGAAGGACAAATATTTAACTCAATAATTTGTTCATCTTCTGGATGTTGTAAGTATCCATTCATATAACCATCATCATCAAACCCGTCAACCTCTACACTCATAGGGGGTGCCATTTCTCTTGCTATCTCTATAACATTCGCGAATGAGTCTTGTTGAGCCTCGGTACCAATTGTATAGGGTGCATCATCATTATCGATACCTAAATTTTCTTTTATAGTTTTTATAAAATTTCCTTTAGAGATGGTAGGTAATTCTTTAGATTCTACTAATGACATTATCCAATTTTCCAAGGCTTCTTGTTCGTTAACATATTCTGGAAGTTTTTCGTAATCGGATTTACTCATCTTAGATGCTAATTTTTCTGCTGCTGCGGGGTTAACCGAGTATAAGTATTTTTGTTGAGCTTTGGAAGCAAATTTTTCTTCCACTTCTTGTGGCAGTTCAACTAGTAATGGTTCATCATCTATACTAACTTCTGGATTCCCCATCGGGTCGGTTTCTATATTTTTTTCTTCTTCCGCCTCAACCTCTTCTAATTCAGCAGCTTTAGCCATATATAAATCAGCTAATTCTTTCTCTTTAGCTGTTATATCCTTATCTGTAACTTCTTCTGTGAATAATTTTTTACTTAATGCTTTTAACTGAGTGTCTGAAAATGAAGATAGGGTCCTATGTGTGAACCCTTCCTTTAAAAATCTTTTAACCAATTCTTTTCTATTATTTAACATGCTCGAATTTTTTATCAAATTTTAATATTATATCTCGTGAATATAATTTATCTTTTACTTTTTGGAGAGTTTCACCAAAATGAAAAACTAATCTTTCTTCATTACCATTTTCATAGTCTTCCTCATATGTTTCCCACCCTAAAGCTATTACATTATCTAGAGCGTGTTCCATACTAAAATAATCCGAGTTTTGTACTAAATCTAAAGCTACTTTAGTGTTATTTAATACTCCGACTGTTTCAATATATTCTAATTCTGGAGGTCCTGGTTTACTATGTGCCGGTCTAGCATCCCAATCATCACCCCATAATTCTTCTGTTTCACTACCAAAAATAAATTCATAAATGTTCTCATTTTTATAGTTTGGTCCCAGTTCATTTATGAATAAAAGTTTCATACTACTTTATACTCCCGTCTTTTTTTACAACTATTTTTTTTTCTGAAGATTTTAAAATCACATCCCCATCTTTGTTCTTTTTCTCTAAATTAACATTTTTATTTTCCTTTAATACTTTTTTAATACTTAATTCTTGTTCTACTGTCTTAGCATTTTTAGTTAATCTATTTTCTTTAATTATGGTATTTAATCTAGATTGTAGGTATTCTTTAGGGTCGATATTTTTAGTTTCTTTTTTTTTATCTTTTTTTGTGATATAAGATTCTAAAAGATTACCCACTCTTTTTTTAAGTGATTCCATAGCCATTTCCTCTTCATCTTCCATTTCCATGTCAATATCTTCATCACCCATATCCATTTCATCCTCAGAACCTTCCATATCGATATCCATATCTACATCCATTTCCTCTTCATCCCCATACGCTACTTCATCATCTTCAAATCTATCTAAAACATCTTCTTTATCTTCATCATCTAAATTTTCTAAATCAACAGCAGATATTACTGAATTTAACACATACTTAATATCTGAACTCCCCATTTCTTCTTCTACATCACGAAGTTTTTGTCCTAACTTACCAGTTAGTTTTTGAATGGATTTCATAAAACCTTCCATGTCTTCTTCACCACCCATCTCATCTTCAACATCCACATCAACATCCATTTCTTCATCTCCCATATCATCTTCCATATCCATGTCCATTTCTTCGTCGCCCATGTCATCCCCCATATCCATGTCCATATCCATTTCTTCATCACCACCTTCATTTGGGACATTTAAAACAAATTTTTCTTGTTCGTCCATTTCTAGGTCAACTGTTTCAAATTGTTCATACATAGTAATACCCTTACCGTCATTATGAGTTTCATTTAATGGTTTGAATATTAGGTTCATTCTTTTAAGTGCTGAGGAATAACTTCTGTGTCTGTCTTTCTTTTTATTCATGAACCCACTTACATAGTCTAATTCCGATTCATTAATACCTGATTTTACATAATAACCATCCTTTTCTTGGACTATCGCATAAATTTTTCCATCGGCTCCTTTTTTATTAAACGAATTGGTTTGTGTGTGGTAGTCTTCGTTTTTAGTGACTTCACCATAACGAGCAATCTCCATGATTCTTTTCACTTTAGCATCTCCTGTCAATTTTTCACTACCTATAGGTTTTAATTTTCCCATTTTATTTTTTTTTAATTTTAATTTATTTTAACTATTTAATCCATCACCACCTATTATAACGGGTTTCCACATAGGTGCTGATGCTCCAGAATAATTCACCGCTGACGGTGCGGTGGTACCACTCATGATGTCATTACAACTACAGTTGTAGCATAAAAAAACCACTGCTCCGGTAACGGTTGTTACTTTTGCTGGACTTATCACCATTTCTACTGGTGTACCATCCGTGGGCATTGTGATTGTAACATCATCATATACAAAACTAGTACCATCTAAAGCAGTAGTGCATTTAAAATTCTTATACACAGTCTTGTTACCGCTTACTAAAGCAGCTCCTGGTACTGGTGTCGTTGGTAACGAGCTTCCTCCGTAATTTCCTCCAGCCATAATTAATTATTTATTTATTTATAAATATACTTAAATACGAGAAACATTTTCATCTAATGTAAGATTTTTATCTATTAGTGAATTTCTAACGTCATTTAATTTTTTTAGGTACCCATTTCTACGTAAAAATTTAAATGTTAAATTTTCATAAGAGTATTCACCCTTATCTTTTAAACCACTTCCTCGATATTTTTTTATTTTATCTTTAAACCTCTGAATACTATCCAGAACTGTTAAAGGGTCTTCCCTGTTTGAGTTTACTTCGAACTTATCTATTTGTGACATCCAGTTTTTAGCTTTGCTAAGAATTTTTTTAGAATCTATAGACACTTCTTCTTCTTGGGGTTCTACAATCCATTCATTATATAGTACGGAGTACACACCACTAGCAAAATGTGCTTCACTATTATCTTGTACATATATCTCCACATCAAAACCTTTAACTGTTACATCCCGTAAAGAATTCCATATAATCCTTCTACTATCCAAATACTTTTTAAGTAATTGGTCGGTATTTTCAAAATCCATAAGTATGTGTAAATCTACATCCGAGAATTCGGACCAGTTGAAGTTGGATAGTGACCCTGTTAGGGTTACGTCGTCAATATCTAGTTCTACATCAACGAACCCCACATAATCTTTCACTATATCTAATAACGAAATCCTAATTTCTGGTTTCATTTTATAGCTTTCGCCATCATAATACCAAATATCAGGATTAAGTTCTTCTTGTATATTAAAGCTACTTATAATATTTTTGTTTGTACTTCCCATATACTATAAATATAGGTAAGAAAGGTCTATGACAATTTTTTATATTTGTAACTTTTAGAAATGTTTTTAGAAAAGTAGGAACCTTGACTTTCTGCCAACCTCATTTGTGTAAATACTTTGATTGGTACCTTCTCATATGAGTATTTGCCACCTTTTTTAAACTCCACAATTAATTCACTAGTGGTGGTATTATATTCTGAACTTTTTAAATTCGATGAATCGTATTCGTTTAGAATTAATTTACCCACTATTTTTTCTTTCTTAATAGCCATTTTATTGTTGATTCTGTGCAGCTTGTACTTGGGGTTGTCCTGGACCACTATTAATTGGTGGTTGGGTTGGGACTTTACTATTAAGTTGTTGGATAGTTTGGTTCATTTGATTTAACAATAGTGTTAGGTTTTTAACTGTATTGTGGAGTTGGTCAATTCTCTCCTCAAACTTTAAAGTTCTCATAGGTGAAGTTTTAAAGTGATTAATTTTACCTATTAATTCATCCGGTGTTCTGAAATCTCTATTAGGTAACCAAATCTCTTCTTGCATTACAATTGTAGGGGTCATACCAATACCTGTAATTCTAACTAATTCATTCCACTCTTCTTCATTATCTTTAGCTACTATTTCTTCATACTCCATTTCTGCTTTATCGAGTTGGTCTTTAATTCTATGACAATAGTGACATGTTGGGTTTGTATATAATTTAAACATAATTCTTTTTTTTTTAAAATTTATAAATAAAAATAATGAAAGGAAACTCTTTGTTTCCTTTCATTTAACTAATTTACTTTACCTCCTCATATTCTACATCTGTTGCAGAGTCTTCTGGGTTATCTTGTACACCATCCTCAGTTGCTTCTGGTTCCGTAGCTTCATATAATTTAGTACTAATTTCTTGCCAAGTACTATTTAACTTTTCAGTTAAGTCCTCCACACCTTCCATATCTTCTTCTTTACAGACATCTCTAAGTTCTTTAATTGTATTTTCTAAACGTGATTTATCTGCATCTTCTAGTTTATCTCCAAACTCCTTTATCTGTTTTTCAGTTTGGAACATTAGTGAGTCGGCTTCATTCAACTTTTGAATTTTCTCCAGTTTTTGTGCATCCGCTTCAGAATTTGCTTCAGCTTCTTGTCTCATTCTTTCTATCTCCTCGTCAGACAAACTACTACCAGACTCAATTTTAATATTTTGTTGTTTACCAGTTCCTTTATCTACTGCTTTAACATCTATAATACCATTTGCGTCAATATCAAAAGTCACTTCAACTTGTGGGATTCCTCTTGGTGATGGTGGGATATCCGTTAGTTGGAACTTGCCTAATGTTCTATTATCTCCCGCCATAGGTCTTTCCCCTTGAAGTACGTGTATGTCTACTGCTGGTTGGTTGTCGACTGCTGTTGAGAATACTTGACTTTTAGATGTAGGGATTGTTGTGTTTGCATCTATTAACTTTGTCATTACTTGTCCCATTGTCTCGATACCTAAAGATAGTGGTGTAACATCTAATAAAAGAACGTCATTAACATCCCCTGCCAGTACACCACCTTGGATTGCTGCTCCCATTGCTACCACCTCATCTGGGTTAACTCCTTTTGATGGTTTTTTCTTAAATAGGTTTTCCACCGCTTCTTGTACAGCTGGAATTCTAGTAGAACCACCCACTAAAAGAATCTCGTCAATTTGGGTTGCTTTTAATCCCGCGTCTTTTAATGCTTTCCTACATGGTGTTAAACTCTTCTTAACCAAATCCTCTACCATAGACTCAAACTTTGCTCTCGATAAATTACGAACTAAGTGTTTAGGTCCAGTACTATCAGCAGTAATATAAGGTAAGTTAATCTCTGTTGTGTTTGAGTTGGATAGTTCTACTTTTGCTTTTTCAGCTGCCTCTCTTAGTCTTTGTAGTGCTGCTGGGTCACTAGATAGGTCCATCCCATTCTCTGTTTTAAATTCCTCGAGTAACCACTCAATAATCTTTTCATCAAAATTATCACCACCTAAATGAGTATCACCGTTAGTTGATTTAACCTCAAAAACTCCATCACCTAACTCTAGGATTGATACGTCGAATGTACCACCACCTAAATCATATACCGCAACAGTCATGTCTTTATTTTGTTTATCCATTCCATAAGCTAGTGCTGCTGCTGTTGGTTCGTTGATGATTCTTAACACGTTTAGTCCAGCTATCTCTCCCGCTTCTTTAGTTGCGTTTCTTTGTTCGTCGTTGAAGTAGGCTGGTACAGTAATTACTGCGTCTGTAACTTTTTCACCCAGATAGTCTTCCGCTGTCTTTTTTAGATTTTGTAATACGACCGCTGATATTTCTTGGGGTACATATTTTTTATCATTTACTTTTATGGTTACAATATCTTTTGTTCCTTTAACTACTGAGTAAGGCATTTTCTTTGCGTCCTTACTAATTTCGCTAAATTTACTCCCAATAAATCTTTTTACTGAATACACAGTATTTTCTGGGTTTGTAACCGCTTGTCTTTTTGCTGGGTCCCCAACACTACGGTCTCCCCCTTTAAAAGATACTATAGAAGGTGTGGTTCTTTTCCCTTCTGAATTTACAATTATTTCTGGGTTTCCACCCTCTACCACAGAAACACACGAATTCGTGGTTCCTAAATCAATTCCAATTACTTTTGCCATTTTTAATTAATTTTCTTTTTTTTTATTTGTTTATGAAATTATTTTCATTAGTTTTGTAGTACAATTACTGTACCAAAGGTAATAAATAATAACTTGGATGTCAAACCTGACATAACGTGTGACATTTTGTCAGTGGTTGATTCTTATAAGAAATATAGTAAATTTAAATAAAAAAGAATATGATAGATTTTAGTGCGGATTCCGATATGGAAGAAATTAGTGGGAAAGAAGAACCTACACAACCAAACAGTGAAAGTGGTACACCAATTTTAGATAATTTTTCACGTGATTTAACTGCTCTCGCAGCAAAAAATAGATTAGACCCTGTTATCGGTAGAGATGATGAGGTAAAAAGAATTGTACAGATTCTTGCGAGACGTAAAAAGAACAATCCAGTTCTCATTGGGGAACCTGGGGCTGGTAAAACTTCTGTGGTAGAAATGTTAGCGACAATGATTCACAAAGGTGAGTGTCCCAGAAAACTACTTAATAAAAGAATAGTGCTTTTAGAACTTTCTTCGTTAGTTGCTGGAACTAAGTATCGTGGGCAATTCGAAGAAAGAATGAAAGCAATTATAGATGAATTAAGAGAAAATAAAGATGTTATTATTTTCATTGATGAAATACATACGGTGGTTGGTACTGGTAATTCTTCTGGTAACCTGGATGCCGCTAATATATTTAAACCACCATTAGCTAGGGGGGAAGTCCAGTGTATTGGTGCAACAACAATGGATGAATATCGTGAGAAGATTGAGAAGGACGGTGCTTTAGAGAGAAGATTTCAAAAAGTGACTATCGAACCACCTTCATTAAATGAAACTATAGAAATCTTGGAAAATATAAAACATGTTTATGAAAATCACCATAATGTGACATATAATGAGGATTGTGTGGAATTATGTGTAAAGTTGGCAGATAGATATATTAGTGATAGAGCATTTCCAGATAAAGCTATAGATATTATGGATGAGGTAGGTTCGATGGTCCAAATAGATGTTAAAACCCCGAAAGCTTTAGAAAAATTAAGAACTGAAATTAGTACTTTAAAAAAGGAGAAGATTGATGTTGTTAAATCTCAAGACTATGAAAAAGCTGCTGACCTGAGGGATAAGGAGCGTAAGTTAACAACTAAACTAAAGACTCTAACTCAGAACTGGGAAGAGAAACAGTCTTTACATAAAATCCCTGTTACCGTAGAAAATATAATGTCGGTGGTTTCTAAAATAACAAAGATTCCTTTAAGTAGAATGAATCAAAACGAGAAAAAGAATCTTCTTAATTTGGATAAGCATTTAAAAAAGAGTGTTGTGGGGCAAGATAAGGCCATAGATACCATTGTAAAATCGGTTAGAAGAAATTCAGTTGGTATTAAGGAATTAGATAAACCTATTGGTTCTTTTATTTGTCTAGGCCCTACTGGTGTGGGGAAAACACACTTAGCAAAAAAATTAGCTGAATTAATGTTCGGTTCTGAAGAATCTATGATTAGGGTAGATATGTCTGAGTACCAAGAAAAACACTCTGTTTCACGATTAATAGGTTCTCCTCCTGGATATGTGGGTTATAATGAGGGGGGTCAGTTTACGGAAAAAGTTAGACAAAATCCTTATTCTTTAATTCTTTTTGATGAAATAGAGAAGGGTCATCGTGAAATATTTAATATTCTATTACAGATTTTAGATGATGGTTACGTTACTGATGCTTCTGGAAGAAAAATAAATTTTAAGAATACATTAATAATGATGACCTCTAATATCGGTGTTAAAAATTCACAGGATTTTAGTAATGGTTTAGGGTTCACCACCAAAGCATCCCAACAAACTGATAAAGAAAGAGTTAGGACGATAATTTCAAAATCTCTTAAAAATACCTTTAACCCAGAATTTCTTAATAGGTTAGATGATATTATAATATTTGAGTCTTTGGATAGAGCTAGTATTAAGAAAATTGTTAAAATAGAATTGTCTCATTTGACTTCTCGATTGGTGGAAAAAGGATATACCATTAAATTTGGTTCTTCCATTGTAGACCATATTTGTAGGATTGGTTATGATGAGAAATTCGGAGCTAGACCACTTAAAAGGTCTATACAATCCGAAGTAGAAGATTTTATTGCCGCTCAAATACTTAAGAATATTGTAAGTGAAGGTCAGGTCTATACTATGAGTTATAATAAAACAACAGAAAAGTTTAAGTTGATTGAGAAACAATAGTATATGGATATTTATAGGCCATGAAACTAATAATAACAAAAAAACAGTCTAGACGATTAATTAAAGAAGCCTTAGGTGTACCAAAATCAATTGAGTTTTGGGTTGATACCTTTTCGGATGTAATTAATGATGGGTTGTTAATGTTATTATCTTCAGAAGATACAGAAGTTTTTTTCACCGGTGACGATGTCCAATCAAAAGCTGTTTCTATGGGTTGGAATAGTTCTAATGATAAGTTTTTAGATTTTCCCTTAGCTGAACCACAATTAAACTTAAAATTAAATGTTGTGCCTGATGAAAGTATAAGAAATGGTGATGATTATATAGACGCCGCTTCTTTTGATACGAGTGAGATTAATTTAGTGGATGCTACTTTTGATGATGGTAAAACATTCCCTTTAGTGGTGGGTGGTATCATCAATATGGAGATAAATATTCCTCAGTCTGCTTATGAGAATGGCTCTTTCGTAGAACTTTATAATTCCGAAATAAAACCTTATGCCGAATCTATTTTATTTCATGAGTTAACTCATGTTTATGAATTTTACAAAAGAATATTAAGTAATTCTGCGAAACCAAACTTTGAGCAGGTTGCTAACCTTACTCAGATGTTAAATAAGATGGGAGCTGTGGATGATTGGGATGAGTTGATGTTTATGATTTACCTACATCTGAGTTTTGAACTTAATGCGAGAATATCTGAGGTTTATGGTTTATTAAGAAATAAAAATATTACCTCTAAGGAAGAATTTGTAGACTTTTTAAAGACTTCCAGAGCTTTCTCTTACGCTAAACGACTTAATAATTTTAGTGCTGAAAAGTTTTTCGAGGATTTTGAGTTATCTCAGGAAACAATAGATAGGGTTAGAGACTATGATGGTAAAAAAACCCCGATAGATGAGATAAAGAATGTGGTTTTAGACCAACTCATACAAAACTGGTCGGTAACCTATGAAGATTTCTTAAAAGATTTTTCTGCTGATGAAACAATAAAAATACCTAACCTATCTAATAAGGTCCTGTCATCCCCACAAAACTTTCTTAAATTCTGGGAAAAACGCTTTAATAAAGCAGGACATGATTCTTTAAGAAAAATTTCACGTTTATATTCGGCCATTTAATATTTTTTTCTTATCTTTGTAGTATGAATTTAGAAAAAACAAGAAATACCGCAATAAGATTAATGAGACAACACGGTCTCAGTGACTACACATTTAAATGGGATAGAGCTGTGAGAAGATTTGGGTCTTGTAATGGAAGAACTAAAGTTATTACTCTTTCTAGACCAATGACTCAACACGAAACTAATGAAAGAAGAGTAATTAATACTATTCTTCATGAAATTGCTCACGGATTAGATTATAGAAATAGAGGTTACTCTAATCACGATGCTGAATGGAAAAGAGTGGCTAGGTCTATAGGTTGTAGTGGTGAAAGATGTAGTAGTGGGTCGGGTGTGGATAAGTCTCAATTTATGAAATGGATGGCTACTTGTCCTAATTGTGAAAGAAAAGTTTATTACGCAAGAAAAACAAAAGTAGAAAAAGCTTGTGGGGTGTGTTGTAAAGAACATAACAATAACAAGTATACTTCAAAATATAAGTTTAACTGGGAACTGAATCCCAAAGTTGTAAAATATAGATAATGGAAAGACTACAATATAAAATAAAAAATGGACCAAGAGTGGAGTCGGTAAATGAATTTACACTTAATGATAATACAATAGTTGCGATGTTTCAGGGATTTAGGGGTTCTTATCCTGAATTAGATTTTATTGTGAAATATAAAGAACCAATAAAAAAATTAAGAACCCCATCTCATACTCACTGGATTGTTGACCTTCTGGTGAAAGCAGAATTTAATAAAGAAATGGTTAGGGATTTTGTTCAGAAATATCTAGACCTATACGATGTTATGGTTCCTTTTGAGTCTCAAGAAGAACGTAATACATACGAACTACAACATGTAGGGGGGTCTCTAACAGACTTTCAGGGCCTAGATGGTCGTGGATACCTTAGTGTAGAATTTTTGTCCACAATCATCGAATTATTTATTCTATGTGAAAAACGTTCAGATGGTGCATTTATGTTTAAAGGTTTATTACAATTAGTAATTGACTTCTGTGATGGTAAGAGAGATTACTATCAAGTAGTGGGTTACTCTAAAAGAGTTTAATATGAAAGAAAAATTAAAAGAATTATTATCAATACCAACTAAGACTTGGGAGGAGGAAAGATTAATCAAATATCTTATAGGTCATTTCGAAGAAAAGGGTTATAAATATGAAAAAGATGATTTAGGTAATCTGTATGTAACAAAAGGTATTTCCGATTATTATCCTTTAGTTCTTGCACACACTGATAGTGTACACGACATTGAGGAAATGGTTGTTAAAGAAGAGTATTTACCTAATTCCCAGGGAGAAAGTAAATTGGCTCTTAAGGCCTATAAAAAAGAAGATGGTTCACCAACTGGTATAGGGGGTGATGATAAAGCTGGGGTTTTTATATGTTTACAACTTTTAGAAAAATTCGATGTGATTAAAGCATTCTTCCCGGTTGCTGAAGAAACTGGGTGTCATGGAAGTAGAGGTGCTAAAGAGGAATTTTTTAAGGATGTTGGGTACGCTATCCAATTTGACTCTACAGAAAATGATACGATGTCACTTTCTTTAATGGGGGTAAGATTGTTCGAACAAAAATCCGAGTTCTTTAATAAGACTCGTAATATAATTTTAGAACATGGTTTTACTGAGTGGAGACATCACCCATATACCGACACTATGGTTCTTAAAGATAAATTTAATTTTGCGTGTTTAAACTTTGCTGCTGGATATTATAATTATCACACTTCTAATGAATATGTTATTGTTGAGGATGTGAAAAATTCTATAAGACTAGGTGAAAATGTTATAAGTAAGTTAGGTAATTCTTTTTATGAATTTAAATCCAAACAAAAAGAGTCTGACTTTTGGTTCGATTAGTATCCTCCATCCTCATCTCTATCATATTCACCTGTAGGAGTAGCATCAAAAAAGTGTCTTGGGCTTTTTCCTCTATCAATGCTGTCTTGTGAGTTTTGTTGTACTACTAGACCATCTTTTTCTTCTGATTTAACCACATCATGTAACCAATCAACCAAAGGTCCATAAAGAAACATACTAGCATCACCAAATAATTGTTTGTAATCTTCATATGTAACCTGACCTTTTTCCACGTTTCTTTTAAAGTCAATTTCTGGATATAACCCTAGTTTAGTAACATCATCTACAATTACGTTCACAACAGGTGTTAACCAAGTAGTGACAAAATGAAGACCTTTAGCTGCCATTAATCTTTTTATTACCAAGTCTTTCCAATGTTTATCCAAATAGTTTATAAGATAAAAATCTAGTTTTTCTTGGTCCATACCCTCAGTTAATCTTTCCTCTTCTAAAAGGTCATCTAAAAGAGTAAGTGTGTGTGGGTTCCAACTACTATCTTTATTTACAAAATGTAAAACAGTAGCTACTTTACCATTCACCTCCAAAATATTAGAAATATTTTTAATTTCTATTAATGTGTCCGGTTCGGAATTTTTAACTACACTATCTACTCGACTTAAAAGTTTTTTTATTTTACTCACTTATTTTTTATTATAAATATTTTGATTATTAGAATAAGATACTTATATTTGTAGAGAATTAAAGAATAAATAGATATGCCGAAATCAAAAAATAGAAAAAACCATAAGAAGAAGGTTGCTGCTCGTAACATGAGACTTAAAAGTGAAGCTAAAAAAATGCAGGAGACATTAGAAGCCGTTCAAGAAGCTTATGTTAAGAAAATGGCTGAAGAAGCTAAAAATAACCCACAAGAAGATAGTGGGGAAGTACCTTTTACTTTGGGTAATAAATAATATGGGGGTGACTGGAATTGATTGGCATCAGTCGATTAATGTCAGCACGTCAAGCCTGAATTAAGCTTGTAAAACTGATTCGTTTTTTTAACTGGCAAAACAATTGCTAAGTTGGCACTTTTAGGACTTGTCCGTGAGGAGTCAACAGTGGCTGTAGCGTAACTAAGTTACGACATAGCTCCATCTCTTCTAAAGAATTAAAGATTTGTGTCTTTAGATTATGAGATGTCAAACAGACAAATCGACCCCGGTAACGTTCTCGGCCGGTATGATGTACATGGGGACTTGGGACTGATTTGAAGGTTGTTTATTCTATAAGATTAAGTCCGACATCAAAAGAATAAACTAAACGTGTAGGATAGACGTTAGTAGAAGATGAACAAGACGTGGGTTCGAAACCCACCACCTCCACCAAAAAGAAAAGGACCATTTAGGTCCTTTTTTTATTTTAATAATTTTGCTAATCCGATTGGTTCTTTCTGTAGAAGTGAACCTAGTCCTTCATTAACTTGTTGTTTTATCACTTTACCATCTTTAATGGTATATCTGATATCCCAATCATTTAATACCCTATTATAACTACTTTCTGTATTAGGGTCTAATATCTCTGAACCAACTTCGTCTTGTAATCTTTTATTAAGATGCCATGTTGAAGTGTGTGGTTTTATCTTGGTGATACTGTCCATTTCCCCATTTTTACCTGTTTTTGGTGCTATGCTAAACTGTCCCATAGGTTTTGAGTCTGTGGAATATACAGTAAGTCTAGTAAAAGGAAATGTGCTATCCGAATCTTTTTTAAATTTTGTCTTAAATACGGCTACCGTTAAAGCATTGGCTAATTCATTTTTAAGTGATTCTGGGAATTGTTGTCTATAGAAACCTTTTTTAGTTTTTAGGAATAAGTAATTAGGTGTAATTTTATCTACTAGTTCTTTCATCCCTTCTTGTACCTGGAAAATATGGTCATTATCTATAGCACCATTATTTGTCCATGTTGCGATGTCGGTGTTAGGTGTTATCCACCCTTCATCCGTAGTGTCGTCCGACCCGCAACCATTCGGATTATTACAAAAGAGATACTTGTTATTAACAGCTAATTCTTTTGAATAGGAACAAGGACTATCTATAACATGTTTTGGTGGTTTATCATCCACACAGTCATTTCCTTTAATCTTACACCAATAATCGGATGCGGTTGGGTCTAAGCACCCATACACCTTTTCTGGTTCTGCTATTACTTTGGGTTTCTCCTCCTTCCCATTATTAACCACAACTTCTTCTTCACCGATAACGGCACATATTTCCTGTAGTAACTTCACAACCACAGCCTCTTCATCGGCATTTGTTCGAACGAAGCTCGCCTCCTTCAAATCTTGTAACAAACCTTTTAAAGAACAAGCTTCTGATTTGTCGATACCATCAAAGTTATCTATGATTGACTTATGTACTACTACAACTGTTTCCTTACCTTTGTTATCTACTGTTGTGTCATTAACCTTCTTGCTAACAGGGCTAGTAAAATCCCAATGTGAATGAGTAATATTTATGCAACTACAATTTGCCATATTTTAAAGAGTTTCTTTTAAGATATCTGTTAACCATTTTACTTTATCTTCTTCCGCGTCTAAGTCACTTAAGAATCCATTAAAAAATCCTTCTTCAGTATCTTGTACTGTGTCTGGTTGTGTTTTTGAATAAATATCTGTTTTAAACTCTTCTAGTTCTCTAGATGTAGCATTAAAGGCTCTTGGTGGAAATTTTCTTAAACAGTCTTCCATAGTCTGACCCTCACACCTTTCATCCTCCATGAGTTTAGCTAATAGAGCATTGTCTATTGGACCTTTTAATCTACTATACCATTTTGTGTTTCCTTCCGTTAATGTGCTTCGATATCGTGGCCAATTTCTTCTTAGTTCTACTAGATATTTTAATCTTGTTTCAGCGGTCTTAGAGGTTGTCCATCTCTTACTTTCTAATTCGTCTTTAATGTGTCCTATTTGGGTGTCTCCAGCTAATTTTGTTAGTGGCGTTGGTAATATTTTAATTGACATCCTATCTTTAAGTGTATTTTCTAGTGTACCCGAAGTATTAGGTACCATAACTTCCCACATATAACAAATCTGGGATGCTGCTAAAATACTAGGTGCGTCATCATACACTTTCGTAATCGCCTTGTCATCTACTGTTCCTGGAATTACATTTCCATATAGAGCTTCTTGGATTATCTGTGCTTTCTTTAATGCTTCGGCATCAGTATAACCACCATATTTCTTCAGGAAGCTTTTATTCCCTGACACATCTATATACATATCGGGAGTCAACCCCGCTTTTGCTTTTCCTTTACTACCATATATCCAATCCAAAAAATAATTAATCCCAATGGTGACTGTCGCTCCTATTAGAAAAGCTCGTCCAGCCGGAGTCAAAAACAATTTTTTGAGACCACCCTTAGTATATCTCCATAGAAATTCACCACCTGTTTCTTTGATTACTTTACTATAAATAAGTTTAACCACCGGGTCATCTGCATCTAGCCCCATTGCCTTAGCTAAGTTTGACTGGGTAAACTTACCATCCCCCTTAATTCGGACCAAATCTTGAAATTCAGAGGAGTTCTTTAGGATTTTTATTACATCGTCTTGGTAGTTTGGATGACTTATAAGTGCCCCAAATATTCTTTCTAATTTGTCACCACTACCAATTGTACCGAATTCATTTATATTCTTTAAGATTGCTTGTATTTCGGCGTCAGGCAGTTCTAACTCTTTAAGTAATCTACCTAAATCATCAATATTACTTATTTTCGCTTTAGTCAGTGCGCTTTCGATAGCTTCAGCTAATGGTTTTTGTAAATCTGATAATCTTCCTTTAGATAGGATAGATGCTATACTATCAAAGTCACCACCTACCCTTCCCAGAGTCTCTAAAGCATCTGTGAATACATCATCACCCTGTTTCCACGCGGTTGAGAGAGTATGTGCTTGAGATTCCGTTATCTCAACACCATTTAATGCTAATTTTTTCTTTAATAATTGTCCATTACTACGCACTATTGTTTTTGTGTTTTGCATCATCTCTAACATAATCGGTACTAACTCACGGGAACGACCTATAGTAGTTATAGGTATTCCCGTTGCTGGGATTTTTCCAAATTTCTTTTTTAGTACTCCCCCAAAAGCCTCTATTGCACTAGAGTTTTTTAAGAGCTTTCTAAAGAGTGTCAAAAGTGTTGCTTGTTCTAAAAGTAGTGGTTTTAGACCCATGATTTCACGAGCTCTATTTACTTCATTTAATATTTGTTTTTTCATATTCTTTTTTACTTCTTTGTACTTTTATTAACGGCCTATAGGGTCTAACCCCGCTTCCTTATAGATAGTATACATCATTTCAGTATCTGCACCACTCTTACTCTGTGATTTTCTCAACCAAGTTTTACAATCTTTCATATATTTTGGATATCTCTTTGCTACTTCTGGATATTCCTCCACTATAAAATTATATACTATCACCTCATCATTGTCTAATCCTTTTGGTCTCCATCCATTCTGCCATTCCCTCCACACATTTTCTTCAGTGAACTCATAGTCTGATTCTTCAAGTTTATTCCTAAAATCTATATTCCAACCTTTTTCTACCGAATTACCAGTTTCCTCTTTAGTCCACACATATACATTACCAGTACAATCGTAAGGTGTTGTGGTAAGCACCCCTTTAATATTACCCGCATAATCTAACATTTTATTCCACAAATTAAGACCGTATTTTGGTTGGTCCTTTAACCAATTAGAAAATGAGTTATTACCCGCTACTAATTCAAGAAGTTCTGCTGGAAATTGTGGGTCATATATCATCATTTCCGCTATTACCGCTAAAGCTAAATTAATAGCTCGTCCCAAAGCATTTAGTATAGTACGCGTCTTCTTAAGAAACCTAATCCACCCATCGTGAATGAGATAATCGTACAACCAATCATCATTCCAATTTACCACTCTCCTAATAACTCCGTCCAATGCATCAATCATTTTATGACACCACTTTTTAGCTTTTTTCAGTGCATTAAGAATTTGTGGATTCTTTTTTAATTGTTTTACTATATTATTAAGCGTTTTGGTTCCCAATTCACCAAGAACTTGAGACATTTTGATGGATGGGTTTTTAATAAATTTATTAACGATTTTGGATAGTTGTCTTAGTGCGGGTCCGAATAGTCCCTTAATATAGGCCATATTAACCACGGGAATTATTATAAAAGAAGCGGTTAGTCCCGCCATAAAATAATCTTCTTCTTGATAGTAGGTATAGGCATTATATAATTCTACGATGATTGCCGCCCCTATCAGTAATACACCAACACCAGCATAAGAAGTAAGTCCCCCTACCACATATAATATCGCTGCTAATATATCCATCCAGAGATGTTTATCATTATACCAGGCAGTACTTCCAGAATCTAAGGCTGCGACCCCTTCAGGGTGTTTTCTCTTTGCTTCTTCTATAGCAGCTTCCATCTCTTTTTGTAGCCGGTTGACTTCTTTCATATTAGCTTCCATGGATTGGTTTTGGTCTAAGTACATCATACCATCATCAATATAAGCTTGTTCGACTACACCTGTTTTTTTATAATTACGTTTTGCTTTATTAATATTATTCAATATAAAATTTTTATCAGTAATTTCATTATAAATTTCTATTATCAGTTTTTGTACTTCTTGTTCCGTTAATTGTATTGTATTAGCCATTTTCTATTTTTTATTATTTATCATTACCATAATGGATTTGCTTTACCTCTACCTGGTTGATAGGAATCTGCCCACTTACCGGTAGCTATTTGATTTGCTATACCTCTCGCAATACCCGAATCCCAGATACCCATACTTGCGGTTCCTGCACCACCACCATCATCTGATTCACCACTTTCTGTACCCTCATCTTGTTCACCTAATTCAAAAGCCATTCTTGATTGCATTTCAGAAGGGTCCGAAATATAACTATCGTGAGGTCCGTCACTGTCAAACGTATAAGCTTTATCTAATTTAGAATAATTTGTTGCTGGTTCTGTGAAACCTTCATCTTCTAATTCTGGTTCAGAACCTAAAGCTCCTTTACTTTGGTAGTTATACCCTGGTGTTGTTTCACTGTCAGCATCGGGATAACCAAATTGTAGTCCTGACATTATCTCTTCACCTAAATCTAGAGTAACTACCTCTTCATCATCTATATTATAATCATCTTCATAATCAACATCTTTATGTTGTTCATGTTCATCATAATCAAAAGAATTAGAAACACTATCTATATTATCTGCCATTTGTGCAATTTTAGATTCCATCCAGTCCTCTAATTCAATACCACCCTCCAATCTATCATGAACACTTTGTGCTTTTTTAGCTATATTGTAAAGTTGTTGTTTTGCCATATATGAAGAATCACTATGTTTTTTTTCAGTTTGTTGGGGCTCAACGTCCCCACACCCTTCATTTAGTGATGTTTTGGGTTGGGCACCGAATATGAGTTCTTTGACTCTAGCAATTTCTTCTTGTATGGTAGGCATCTTATAATATATTATATATATAAATATAACAAAGGTAGACTAATTGCCTACCTTCTTTAAAATAACAGATTTCTGTTTTGATTTACGTATATACTTAAACCCTCTTTTAATTCATATGGGTTTATTTTTCTTTGTAGTTGTAGGTATCCCGTATCATCATCTTCTGTATCGTACCAATCTACCTCATCGAATAAATCACACACACCAACTAGTTCTTCAAATAAAATCTCTAAGGTTGTTGTGGTTTCTAAATCATCTTCTACAACAGTAAACTCCACTTCTACTGTTTCTCTTTGTTCGTTTACAAAAAACGAATGTATTTCTTCTATTACCATAATATTAAATCTTTTGTAAGTTAAATATTATGTAATATTTAAAAATCCTAAAGTCTTCTTGATTTTAACCAGAAAATTTCTCTACCAGCACGTGTTTCTAAAGCTCTTAATTTTTGTTTAGATTTTTTTAGATTTAATTCTGGTGATTTTTCTAAGTCTTCCATTAAGAAAGAGGTGAACTCTAATACATCAGCATTTAATTCCTCCAGATATTGTGCTCTATCTTGTAATTGTATAATTTGTTCTTCCATTAACCCCATTATTTCTTCGGGTGAAAGAATTTGTTCTATCTCATCTTCTAATGCCTCTAAGTCTGCATCAACCATTTCCTCATCTTCTAAGGTAGGGTTATCATCTAAATCTAACTGTGCTAATACTTCGTCATCACCTAATTCTTGTTCTAGAATTTTTTTAATAATACCAGTTAACTGTGATTCTGTTAATGTTAATTTTTTTGCCATTTTTAGTTATTTTATTTATAAATATCATGGTATCTTTATTTGGTCATGTAAATAATTTTTATTATTTTTGTGTTATGAAAGAAAAACTTAAAACACATAGATTGGTAGGTATAGATATGAGTAACCAAAAAAAGTTGGTTGAGATGGGTAAGTTAAAACAAAAAGGTTTAGCGAATGATGCTTACTGGAGTATGGGAAAAAGTTATTATTGGGTAAAACGTGGGAATAAAATATAAAAACTAATGGGACATTATGAGGACTTTTGGTATGAAATTACTGAGTCGGTTGAAAAATATGGTATTAAAGATGAGTTTGACGCTCAACTTGAGAAGATGAGGGGTCAGGACAAACATAAGTATAAGGATACTCGTGATAGATGGTCGTATGCTTTAGATAAAGTTATGAAGAACAAAAATAAGAAATTAAAATCAGCATAATAAAAAACCCTGACTATCGCCAGGGTTTTTTAATTCATACGCCCTACTACTTAGAACTTATACGAGAAACCTAGGTTGAAAGTTCCTTCTCTCTCACCAGCTTCGTCTTCTTTTAATCCCATACTATACCTTGGCTCCACATTAAGACCTTTCCAAACATTAAAGGAGTAACCAAGTCCAACTGTTAAGTTGTCCATCATTTCTTCTTGTGGTGCTTGTAGAGAAACATACATATCATTTTTCATATTGTATCTTGCCCATAAGTCATAAATAGTTTCACCATCTACATCTTCACCATTTTGCATTAAACCCAAAGTCCATGTGTCATTAATAGCGTAACCAAAACCTAAGTTTTGTGTTAACATGTCCATAGTTTCTTCTTGGTCACCGTCATAAGTCGATACAACCATAAAGTTTTGAGCTGAAGCAAATAATGTTGAGAATGCTATAGCGGATGTTAAAATCAATTTTTTCATTTGTTTTTTTTCTTTTAACTTTTATACTCTTGATTTTACTTATTTAATGAGACACTCAAAAGTAGGGGCCTCTTTTTTTTACTTACTTCTTAGTAAAAAATGATGCTAATAACACTAATACTACAAGTCCTACAAATCCACCATCTCCTAGTGAAGTAATAAGTGCAGTAAGGTTAGCTACCACATCCATGTTGAATATAGCACCACCGGTTAATACATACCATAGGATTGATACTGGAATAACTGCCATCATAATACCACCTAAACCAGCGAAAAATCCTGTTACATATTTCATTACTGAATCCATAATTTTTTCTTTTTTAAATTCGTTTATATCTTTTAAGTTCCGGTAACTCAAAGATAACTACCATAATCTGGATATCCACTTCATGATAGTCTTGTTAATATGTACCGCTTAATTTCAAAAAGTCAATATATTTTAAAAATATCGGGTTTTGAGGTCAAAATGTGGTAAAAATTAAGCTATATGGTGGACATTGTACGATAAATCTCTCTTGATTTTCCTATAAATTTGTCTTATTTTTTAATAAAAATGCTATGGGGTTAAAGAATATTAAGAAACAAAATAAGGATTATGATGTGTCAATTTTAGATTTACTTAGGTTATTGGACCCATCTAAGACTGGCAAATTTATGTATATTTTACTAAATGAACTGAGGACTATTCCCGCTCATGAGTACGGGGATTATACCGATAATTTAGAAGTTAGGACAGAACATCTACCTCCAGTCGCAAGAGTAATACTTAACTATTTAGTAGAATTAGTGGGTGGTTTAGAATCTGTTAATTCTCTACATAAGTTTAACAATTTACTAGATAGAAAATTAATAAAAAAGAATGACATACAAAAATATTCTAATCTTAATGAAATTGTAGATGTGGTATATAAGAAAGAATTAGAGTTGTTGGATAAGAGTTGTGAACCTCATCAAGAAATAGTATTGGATGATGATTATCTAATTTTAAAACCACTTAATATAGTTTCTAGTAGAAAGTACGGTGCCTCAACTAAATGGTGTACTTCATCTAATAACCCAGAAACATTTTATGACTATTCCCGTCGGGGTGTTATTTTATATGTGATAAATAGAGACACTAACGATAAGATTGGGGTTTATTACGAACTAAAAACTAAGGAGTTGTCGTGGTGGAACAGTAAAGATGATAGGATAGATGGTTTAATGGTCAATTTACCTAAAAATATAAAAAATCACATTTTAGACTACATTTTAAACGAAAAACACCCAAATAGTCATTATTTTAACAAAGAAACTAAAGAATTATCCAACAAACCTACTAATGAGATGGTTTTACCGGATATGACGGGAGATTTTACGAACCCAACACCATTTACTGGTGTATGGCGTACTGAGGTGGATGGGCCTAAATGGACACCAACATCTACAGATGAAAGAATAGATGAACTTGTTACTAAGACTTTACAATATCATTATACTATTGCTGCTTTAAATAATGGTGGTGAAGAAATGAATTAACTAACTCATATAGTATTTTAACTTTTCTGAATATACATTTTCTGGTTGTACTCCTTGTAATGTTTCCATAACATCCCCATTTTTGAAGATTTTTACACTAGGGATTCCTCGAATACCATATCTAGCTGCCACTTGTCTTTGTACGTCCACATTAACCTTATATACGTTATTTGGGTACGTTTGAGAAAGTTTACTTATTGTAGGTGTTAACATTCTACATGGTCCACACCAGGGAGCCCAAAAATCTATCAATACAGCTTTTTTATCTGAGTCATTAATTATTTGGTCAAATTGTTGTGTTGTTGTAATATCCATAATTATATTTTTTTTAAAACTACTAATAGTTTAACTAATAATAAATAGACTTTTATTTGTTTAAGTCATTTAAATTTATTATCTTTGTAGTATGAAAAAAATAACAACAACCATATTATTAGTTTTACTATCTTTATTAACTTATTCACAAGACTACTATAGGGATACAACCATAGAAAGAGCTATTTTTAATGAGATAAACAGACATAGAGATAGTTTAGGTTTGCACATGGTAGAATTTAACTATGACAATAAAAGAGCCATTCCTTGGGCTGAAACCTTGATTATTAATGACTTGGAGTCTGGTGGGGAAATTTATCACTGTGGTTGTGCTGCGGGAATTGAGATTATCGGGATAATGGCTATTGGTGATGAGTACGAAGTTCTTAAGTCGGTGGATGAGATAGCGTCAACACTGGTACTCGCGTGGAATAATTCTCCATCCCATAAAGAGGGTATGGAAAGTAAGTATATGAAAAGAGGTTTTAATGCTGTATATGTCTTTAAAAGTAATACGTTTGGTGGTAGGTACGTTGCTTTGTCGGTATATCAATTTCTTCGAGATAAAGACTATTATGTAAACCTTGACTGGGATGAAAATGAAAAAGTACCTAACCGATTCCTACATTAATAAAAATGTAAATGCTGTAACTACAAAGATAAATTTTACGTATATAATAATAACCAACCTAACAAATAAAAATAAAATGAAAAATATATTAATTACACTTTTAAGTATTTTAAGTTTAACAGTTTATAGTCAAGATTTTGTTACTTGTACAAAATTAGATTCTTTAATCTGGAAAAAAGTTAATGAGTATAGAACAACAGAGGACGCGATAACTAAAGGATATGGGATACCAAACACTATAACTAAGTTTGGTTTAGGTGATATGAGAGAATATTGTTATGAGGTAACAAAGATGAACGCTAAACTTTCATTCGAGACAATGAGACACTCAACTTACGAAGAACTTACACCTACAGCTAATGGTGAGTGTTTATTTAAGTCAATAAGAAATAAGGGTAGACATGACTTATCGGATGATGAAACTTTGGAGTTTTTAGCTTCTAAAGTAGTTAATGGTTGGATTAATTCTTGGACTCACCGTACAGTTATTGGTTGGTTGGATAGTGTGGAGTCTACTGTAACTACGGTATTTCATTTCCCTAGTGAAGGAGGTACTCATATGAATGTTACATTCCATTCAAAATAAAAAAGACCCTTTCGGGTCTTTTATTATATTATTAAAAATGATTTTTATTATTCTAAACCGATAAGGAAACCAAATAGATTTGATTTTCCTGATTTAACCACCTTATCACCTTCTATAGAAGTTTTAATAATAATAGTTTTAATCTTATCTTTTTTATCCACATTTAACATTAAATCTATAAATTGGTCTGACTGATTTTGACCTTCAACTTTCCAGTTTACAACATAATTATCAAATCCTGGGTGTCCTTTAGCTTTTAATCCTTTGTTAACAGCCATCATAAAGTTATTACCTCTATCAAAAGCTAATTTTTGGTTTTTACCTTCATTACCTTCAGCGTATCCAGTATCACCTTTACCCTCACTTTTCTCGAATATCTCATCCTCACCCCAGTTAGCACTTGCACCTGCTTGTAAATTAAACACGTCTATCTCAACATCCGCTGGGAACATTTGAGCAATCTCATTAACAGCTTTAGCTACAAGTTTAGAATCTGGAGTAGAATCTCCCGCTTTATAATCTGTGTCATATTTTCCAGTTGCCTTATATCCTTTTTCCACATCAGTATCTGTTTCTGTTTCTGCTGTTTGTTTCATACCTTTTGATAAAGAGTATATTATTAATATCCCACCTGGGTCATTAGGTCCTTGCATAAAGTTTAAGAACCCACCATCATCCATAGTCTCTACATCATATATTTCACCGTCATTTGCATATGCTGACATATTAAAACCATTTAAGTAAGTTACTAATGTACTAGGTGCAGTTCTGTTATTCATTGCTCTCCTACCGTCTGTATCAACCTTGTTTTGCCTAACATCACCGTGTGTTGCTATTTGTCCACCACTAAGATTAACCGGTAATGTTTTTTGGTCGACAAAAAGTTTCTGACCTTGTTCTTTAATAGCTCTTACTAATAATTTAATACCTTTTTTTACATTACCACCACCCATATGTTGTACTATAGCTTGTATAACATTGTGTGGCTCTAACTTTCTACCTTCACTACCTCCACCAAGAGGGTATGTCCTAAATATAGCAGATTGCATTAATGTTTGTAGCTGGTTATATCCTGGTATAGACTTAAGACCTCCCTTAAATCCTTTTTTCGTTAAGTACTTGTTTATATATTCTGCAGAATCTTTTATTGTACCTTCCGCTCGTACTTCGTAAGCTTCAGTAATTAAACTTAAACCCATGATTTCACGGTTTCTGTTTATTTCACTTAATATTTCTTTTTTCATAGTTCTATATTCTTTTATTATAAATACTTTGTTATCATTAAATAGTTAATTCCATAATACGTGGACTATTTTATCGTTAAAATCTACTTCTAGTCCTGTCGGGAATACACTATGTGAAAATAACTCATCGGACATTTGGTCCTCATAGTACCATTTACCTTCCTCATCACCACTAAATCCACCCATATCATCCACCAGTAATTCTATTTCTTTTTCTACCTCTACTTTAGTGTAGTCTTCGTCGTAAATTTCTACAGTCGCGTTTATAATCACACTACTGGTATAAACACTAACGTCTTTAATTCCCCAACTTCGTACATCCATATCATATCTCCACTTAACATAACAGTTTGTATATGACACATCCATATCATGACCTACATAGTCGGTGAAATATTTTTCTAACCCATAGAAACTAACATCCTTTACGTCTGTTGTAAATGCGTTTGGGTCATCGGAGAATTGTTCTCTGATAATTTTTTCAGTTATGTCAACTAATTGACTTTCCTTAACAATTATTTTTTTCATATTATAAATAGCTTTTAAAGCTGCTAGCTTGCATATAAATAAATATAAGCATTATACTATAAATATTAATATAATTTTATTATTATTATGGTATGAAAAATTTAATTATTTGTTTAACTATTTTTATTTTAGCTCAGACTATGGTTTGGTTACAATTAAATGGGCAATTTGTGTGGGAATCTTTTAGAAAGTACGAATGGTTACTTATATTATTTGGTCTCCCTATAAGTTGGTTATTTTTAGTGGGTACACGTTACGGGGTGGAAGCTTTCGATGGTTTGTTGTGGCCCCAAAGATTTTTAGCGTTTGCATGTGGTATTACCATTTTTAGTGTTTGTACGTGGGTTTTTAAGGGTGAGGGTATTAATACTAAAACATTAATTTCTCTATGTCTTGCTAGTTCATTACTTTTAATTCAGATTTTCTGGAAATAAACACTTATTAAGTCCATATTTATATAATATGCACACCACATTTAAAGACATATTATTAAAGGAAGATTATACTGGGAACATGATTACTAAAGAATTACCCAAACAACTCGATAATACCCTTTTTACACTCATTCATATACTGGGTGGATTCGATACCTCAGATGTTATTAACTTTGCAAGACATGCAAACCATAGAGAGAAAAAGCTGCTAAATAAGATGGTTAATGACCTACATTTATATGATAAAGTGAGTGTACGTGGTTTTGATAAAGAAAGTATAAAAAATTCGTCTAGATACCGTGCTTTAACGATATTTTTAAAGACAATTGCTGATACAGGTGGTGCTGATTCTTTAATGGAACAAAAATCTCCTACTGACCCTTATTTTGATGAGTATGTTAAACCAGAGTATAAAGATTATATTTTTAAACAATGGGATAAATTAGGTAAAGCTGATTATGGTGTTTTAAAGTATTTTAATGTTGGGGAACATGAGGGTACAGAAGACTATACGGATTTTCGTAATGTAGGTGACATTGTATACCCCCTATTAGTAATGGAATGGTTAGGTGGTATAGAAAATACTGATTTTGCACAAGCCCCTTGGATGGAAACTAGTGAGATGGGTTTTGAAAATTTAAAATTTAAAGTTGAACCTATAGGTTTTGATTATTTATATGATGAATCTGTAGACTTTGGTGAATCTGGTTACGCTTGTTGGGATATCAGGGTCCTTATCGATAAGGATGGTGATTTGGTTACTAGTGAGCCACCTTCTGAATGGGATGAACCATTCATACAGACCTTATTCCCAGAAAGTGCAAGAAATAAATTAAGTTCATTTAGAAATTATACTGAAGACCAAATGGAAACTATAGAATCTTTATGGGACCACTATGACCAGTATAGAGATTTAGTTAACCAGTTCTGTAGAGTTGAGGTTGTTTTAGTTTAACGACCTACCTTCGCAAACATTCCTTGAAAAATTTCTTCGATTGCACCTATTACGGCATACTGGTCATCACCCCAGTTTGATTTGTGTTTGTCTATAATCTTATCTACAACAAATCTTAAATCTTTTTCTAGTAAGTCCCATTTATCAGGACCTTCACTTTCCCACCAGTTATCATCCTCGTTAATTTTGTTAACGATTCTCTTTAACTGTTCTTCTGATATGATTATTTTTTTCGCCATCTCTTGTAAGGTCTAATATAATAATGTTTAAAAAAAGTGTCTATCTTTTCCCACCCTAATTTTTTTCTTAATCTATTTTCCCATATTGTTAAAGGACAAACCAAAACTGGTGAAAAGATTAAATGCAGAATCCAGGTATTAACTGGTAACCACACCCAGAATGGTTCCTTTATCATTAATAAAGGAGCGGAGACTAAAAATCCTATAATACCTAAATGGTGAAATAGGACCAAAAAGTACAACATAATTTTTGTCATTATGCAAGTACCTTTTGGTTTTTTTTCTTTTTCATCTCAGATAGAACCTTAACCTTCTTAATTAGAAGGTTAAGTTTTTTATTTATCTGTTTATAAGTAAGTTTTTCTTCTTTTACCATTTTAATAATTTATATCATATATAGTTCTTTGGGTCCTTCCTCTACCTATACTATCTGGTGTTAGTGAAACCGCACAAGTACCATTTCTAACATATGGATTCAACTCTCTCATTAAATAACCTAATGGTGATTCATAATAAGTATTTATTCCGATAACATTATATAGTGGGAACCAAGGTTCACTCATATTACTACAGTTACTTTGACAATTTTCTACTGTTAATGGGATGGTTGCTGAATTTATATAACTTTCACAACACATTGGGATTGGGTAAATCGAATTTGCTTCTATACCTATACCATTAACTTGTGTAACTTTAGTTTGGTCACATGCCATCCATCCAGCACAACCACTATTTAAACAATCTTCTAGTGAGGTAAATAATCCTGGACCACTTACACCATCAACTGGTATACATGATTGTTGACTTTCACCTACTAATGGATTTGTTTCTACTGTACATTGGTAATATACACTTCCTGAAAAATCACATCCTGCCATGAAACAGTCTTGTAGTGTTGAATATTGTGGTGCAGCGTTCCCAAAGTAAGCTAAATAAGGTGCTGTACCATATTCTAAACATTCAGTATAGGTTGGTGGGTTGTCAGGGTTATCTACACAACTAAACCCTACTGTTTGTACATTCCCTGAAAAATCACACCCTGCTATGAAACAATCTTGTAGGGTTGCGTATTGTGGGGCTGCTGTCCCATAATAAGCCACATATTGTGATGTACCATACATAACACAGTTAGTGTAATTTGGTGGATTTGTAGGGTCGTCAATACAACTATAACCTTGTAGTGTTGCTCCAGTTAGGATAGGTGTTGTTGGTGGCCCTATGGTTGGTGTTACGGTCGTTAGTTGTGGGTCACTACCTGTAACTAGTAAACTTTTCCACCCTATATACTTATTTCCGTATTTTTCATAATTAGGGAAATATAAACATCCATCTAATACACAAATTCCTTGAGTACCATCAGTACAATGACTACATTCATCACTACCTAGGTAATAACCTTTTGTCGTCATATACTCTAGTAATTGTACCCCTTTTATAAATTCGTTTATAATAGGTCTTTCTCCTGGTTGGTGTTTAAAGTTTGCCATACTTTGTAGTACTTCCCCTTGTGAACCTACAAAATCAACTGGTCCAATAATATTAGGGACACAAGTACATGCGTCATAACTCCAATGGTAACCTGGTGCACATGACATATTAGGTTCACATACACATTTACAGTAAGTCCAATTATAAACATATCCTGGTATACAAGATACTGGATGTGGACAAGGTCCACTTCCGTCACATTGTACTTCTACTGTTCCTTTAGGACAAACACATTGTATTGGTGATAATGCTGGACTTAACTGAGTAATCCACCCATTTTTATCCATACAACATTTCCAACAGTCTTTTCCTGGACAACTATCTTGACATTGTGCAAGTGGGTCCCCGTAATACGGTGCCCCTGCTGCTGTTAGGTAAGTATATTGACATGTGATTCCCACGCAAGGTACACAAGAAAGATATCCTGAACCTCCCGGGCCTGAATTACCAGGACCGTCATCAACAATTTCACAATTATAACCTAATTTATCACAATCATGATAACAATCAATATATGTTTGATATTGTCCCACAGCATTATTTGCTAATCCAACACAACCTGCTTGTGGTGTCCCCTGGTCCAGACAATCGTACCAATGATTATCACAACAATTACCAGTCGATGCTTTACAATCTGCTAGTGTTGGGTAAGCTCCTGGTTGACCTGCAGTTATTCCTTGTATACATGTACAATTACCTTGTAAACCGTTTTGTGTGTTTAGTCCCGGTTGACAGTACCAATAATCTGTAGGTAGTGTACAACATGGGTTCGCGTTTGCTGCTATATTACAACTATTGAAGTCTGTGTAGTAATTTCCTGTGTGTCCTGTACCTGCTACTGTTAAACATGAACATGCGTTTCCATAACAAAGACAAGCATTACTATAAAGTCTTAAAATAGAACCTACAATCCCCCAATGAGATGATATAGCTGACCTAACCTCCATATAAGTGTTCGAGAGTGTTATTGGGTTACCAAACCAATCTGTCACACCCATTATATTACACCCAGTAACTAATTGTGCCCAAGTACTAAATCTACAACCAGTTGAGTCACAAGCGAGTGTCGATGGGTTATAATTATCAGCGTTAGTAAATACTGCATTATTCTGTGAGAATGAATTATTAGTTGTTACAATAGCCAGGAACGGTCTTAAATCGAATTGCATTGTGGTATTACCACTAGTAAAAGGATGTGTGCAGTAACTATTAGAATTTGATACTGGACCATTTTGGTTAAACCATTTATATTGAGTTACATCTTGGAATTGTAATCCGTTTGCAGAGTCTGCGATGTAGGATAATTGTTTTTGGTCAAAGAACCCATTAGTACCTAATGGTGTACTAGTCCAATCTATGTTTAGTAATGTTTGTCCACTACAACTATTAGTGAAGTTAATACCTGGTATACATTCCCATTCTTTACAATCTTCTGTACATGAGGACATTGATAGGTATTGACCTGAATTAGTCATATTAGGTACACAACCATATAATGTACAATCAAAGGTGTCACCTGAACAACACGCAGATACACATGGGTGGTAATTACCTGTGGTATATTCCCATCCACCAGTATGACCTGTACCAGGGATAGGTACACAATCACATCCAGTAGGACTACCATAACAAGGGTTTCCTTTAATCACTACTTGTCTTTCTAATAAAGATAATTCTGTTCTAAAGTCATCATATGATGTGTTGTTGTTCACAATAAATCCTTGAGTTACAGCTGCATTCACAACCTCTTGCCACGTGTAGTGTGGTCCAGAGTAAACCATTGGTGAGGCATTAGGTGTATTTTCTATCCACATACCTGAAGGTGCCCAATAAGTTCCATTTGGAGATGGACATGTTTGTATTGCTGCCGACGAACAATTTATACAGTCAAACTTATAATAAGTCACATCCGCGTTTTGCATATTACCAACAATAGGTGGTAGTAATGGCGATTGTAACGGTATTGTTGCCGGTGATGCAAGATAAGGTAATAGGTCCTCTGGTGTTCCAAATAACCAGAGTGGATATGCTGTTCTTGGTGTATTATTTCCACCCATATCACATGAACCAATACAATCCCCGTCTTCATCACAAATCCATTCTTTACAAACTTCTTCACAATGTGTTAAGTTACTATACGTACCATTAGATGATGGTATACAACCATTAATTGTACAATCATATAATGTACCAGCTGTTATAGGACAACATACAGCTTCACAAGATGCCGATGTTGGATACCCTAATGTTCCCGGTATCTCCGTACACCCACAAGGGGTTGGTGGACAAGTACACATATTTACAGAGTATCCTAATTGAACCTGAACCAATTGTGTGGTTTGTGCATTTATCGTATTCACCACTTGTTGTGCTGTCATACTTAAATTAACACTGAAATTGTGTGGTGGAGACGAGAGCTGAGTTATCAAGTCTTTCCATGAAACTGTAGATTGAATAACTGTTGCCGGTGTAGGTGGTTGTGTTGATTGGAATAACATTATTTTTACTTCACCGATAGTTCTCCACGCAGAATCAGGTCCATAAACAACCGCTACCTCCTCAACATCCCAACATTCATTAGGGAATTGACCGATACCAAACGCTGCTACTGCTACATTGTTAACGGTCCCCGCGGCAAATTTCAATTGACTCAGTAGTGTCTGTTGTAGTCCATTTGCTGGATTTGCAAGTTGTCCTGTAGGACTTATATTGTCAGTAGCGGTAGATGTTGTTACCAAAGATGGTAAATGGTATGGTCTAGTGCCACAATCTACCGAGTCTTCCCACGCAATAGTGGTACCCGTATTACAACTCCAACTCGTGTCACCCGAACAACATATTTCTTCACATATAGCTGATGTTGGGTATCCTCCTGGTCCATAAATAGGTTCACAATGACAAGGCTCATAAGAAGGTGTTGGTGGGTATGTACAATTACATATAGCACTTCCACCAATTGCATTATTATTTCCATTGTCTGGGTCTGGGCCCGTACCACACCAATCCTCTACTTTTGTAAAGTTTGTTGTGTATGGGTCACTATAGTATAATTCATCGGCGGTCCCTAACATTCCTTGGTTATTCCAGAAATCAACAAATTGACCATAATTAACATGACCGTTTTGAGCTTGTGCTGCCGTTTGGACCGCATGTCTAGTTCTACATCCAGTAATACCGAATTTATTGACGTACCTATAGATTCCACCTAATGGACCATAACATGGATTCTGACTACCAGGGAAATCTGGTTGTTCATATTTGTAATTACTAATTATATCCCCTGAATTAGGGTCGGCTAATGTATTATATTGTGGTTGTCCTGGTGTGGTGAAATAATTTACGGTCATTTGCCACCACATACCATTTGCCGTCTGCCAAGCACTCATAGTATTAGTGATATCAGATTTGTCATCACAACCATCGACAAGTGGAGATGGTAGTGTTGGGTTACATTCACAATATTCCCATAGACATTCTATGTCTACCGCGTTTCCTGGAACTGGTGAACCGTCGTAACTTTGACTTCCAAGAATAGCTTCTAAATCTTGCCATCTATCACTGTAAGCGAAACTGTAAACGCTTCCACCCAATAAACCATTAATCTGGTCTATAAAGTCAGCCCATGTAGTTTGTATCACTCCTTGTGATGGTGTTGCTAGTGCACCACTAACATGTGTTATTCTACAACCAATTATCTTAGCCCAATGTCCAATCATTGCTGGACATGGGTTTCCTGGTAATGGATTTTGTTGACTACCACAATCCCATTTTAAATCCTCAAATTGTGTATGCCATAAAGCATAACCATTATATGCAATATATTGTATTTGTGGTGTAAAAGATAACCCTCCAGTTCCAGTGTCTACTGCTCCTCCACATGTGTCATTTGAAACTACTGTCGTTCCAGTAATACAAGACCATGTAATTATCGTTGGGCAATCTTCATCACACACTATCCACGAAATTTCATTACTTCCTCCTGGCCATGTTGGATTTCCGTTAGCTAAATTTGTTGAGTATTCTGTCCATGCATCGTACGGAGTTTGAGTTTCATCGTAGTGATGGTAAACCAGTGTGTAACAACATGTGTTACCTAATGGGTCCGTATACATAACAACATCACCTACACTATAAATTATTGGAGACCATGCCGAAGCGAAAGTACCCCAAGTATTTATGTTGGTATTAACGGTTTGTTGTGTCCATACACCAGCTGTTGGTTCATAATATGTAAACGTTACTGATTGACAAGCGAAACAGTTACAACAACCTTCACCACCATACACAGTAGTTGGATTAGCTAGATTTTGTGATATACAATCTGCCATAGTTGGTTCTGGGTTACAACCACTTCCAATAGGTGTGGTTACGAGTGTACACTCACAACTTTGAACACAGTCACCACAAACAAAATTACAATGGTTTTCACATGTTAATAAGTCTATGTGTGGACCAAATGAATTAGGTGGAGTAACGTTTGGTGGATAAGGTAGACACCCTAACATACCATCACACCAATATACATCGTCTATTGAGGTTGTACCTGTTATATCCACACAACTCTTAAGTTGCCCGTTTATTATATTGAATATGTTTGTCGCTCCATGTACCTCATTACTTATTTGATTAACTAGTGTTAATGTTTGTGTTGCTACTGGTGCAAATTGTAATGTTGGAGTTTGGAGTAACTCGATAACTCTTCTCTGATTTGTTATTCCATATATAGGTCCAGTGTTACCATTCCAGTATTGTTGATTAACTATAACTGGTGACCAGGTACCGTAGTTGAATAAACTGTCTATACTTTCATTAACCCCTATACCAGGTGTAGTACTATTGATATGACTTTCTTCTAGAAGATTACCTCCACCGTCAAATTTACCTACATATTGTGTAGCACCAGTACCATAAGTAATAATCATGTTGCCCGTAATGTGGTCATACATAATATCACCAGTACAAGTTAACCCACTAGGTAGAGGGAATTGTAAAGTAGGTACTGCAACAGTTGTGGTTATATCTATTTTATAAACCTTATCATTTGCTGTTAATAATATATTAGGGTCTTCTGTTGGTGTTAGACCTCTACCCATCGCAATTGCAGGTACAGTAATATCCCTATTAAATAGGTGTTGGAAGTATGGGTAGTATACTACATCAAATTCTTTAATTTCATAAGCTGCTCCCGTGTCCGCATAAACCCATAATTTATTTTGTCTTGCCGCTATATCTAACCTCTCATATGGTGGTGTATCAAATAATTTAGTTGTTGAGTTAGTATCGAATTGGTAGTAAAGTACTCCTTCTTCTTTACCAGTAATTAGGATAGAGCATTCTGGGATAGTTACCCCTGAACAACAATCCCACTCACACTGTGTTTGTCCAGTGACTAAGTGATAAGTACCACTATGTCCGGTACCACCGGTTAATACACAATCACAAGGTCCTGGTATACATGAACAAGCTCCTATTTGAGGTACTAGTTCTAGTCCACCGTTAAAGTTGGTTCCTGGAATTCCATTCCATAGAGTTTGTGCTACTTGGTTATAGTCCTGACCTAGATTAAATAAAGCAGTTCCACCACCTATATTAAGGTTCATCCATGAAATTAAATCTGCCCAATTAGAAACTGACCCACAGTTTTGGCAATACCAACCACCTGAAGGTGCTGGGTCTAGTATATTTATAGTACTTATAAATTTATATGCTCCATGAGGTGCGTCACAATCATCAACAGCCCAACCACAACCTTCACCACAATCCCATTTGTAGTTGTCCCATGTTTGTCCTTGTAGTCCATTCATAGGGTCCGCTAAGTAAGCTAAAGCATCCCATGGACCTCTAGTTAAAGTATTATAACTAGGTGTATACTCTGTAATATCAATATTACCTAATGACGGTATTATTGTTTTACTTGCACATGTATCTGTTACAGTTGTACTTGATATACATTTCCATTCTTTACATACTGCTTCACATTGTGCGTATGCTGTTAATCCAGTAAATTCTCCACTACCATTCCCTGGGTCTATACAACCATTAATGGTACATGTATAAGAACTTAGTTCTGGACAACATCCATTAACTGGGTCTAAACATTCTTCTTCGGTAATGAATCCTTGTGTAAATCCAGTTTCACAACAACATGTTATGTCACATAAACAAGGTACCATATCAAAGGACCATCCACACCCTGAATACCATGCTGCTCCAGTAGTTGAGGTTTGGGTAGTGATTATGTCTTCATCACAACCAAATGTTAACGGGTAAAGCTGCCCTAACTGGTCTACATTATGGTTAGTGTTAACACTATAACCTAATAATATTGCTGCATCTATAAATTCACCCCAAGAACCATACGGTGTGTTATAATTAATATCTCTATGTGCAACACTTAAAATACTGAACAGTGGCATTCCTGTTCCACCTGTTGCGTTTATACCCATACAAGTTTCCGGCGGTACAGTATATGGTAATGGATACACACATGATGGGTCATTAGGGTTTATAAGGCTTGTACCTAATATATCCACACTTCCTAACTGGAATGTAGTAGACGATAATGGTGTATATGGGTCATAATAGTGATAATCAGTTAATATACTTTCTACTTGACCATACCCACCTAAATAAGCTCCTATTGCTAGAGATGTAGATTGTAGTAGTGGCCAGAATTGGTCTGTACTACTTGAGAATGGATATTGAGTATGACAGGTGCCCACAAGTGGGTATGTTGGGTTATCACATAACATTGAAGGGTGTAATTGGTAACCAGGTACTTGACCATAAGTAAAGTCGGTTTGTACCATGTTTGGACCTAGTGTGGTTCCAGTTATTTCACCTAAACTATCCCCGTTAGGGTCACATGTGTTAACTTGCGTTGTCACACAAGACCACATCTCTCCTACTGGTACTGGGTCACAATAACTAAAGTTTTGGTCACACTCCCATTGTGCACCTCCTAATGGTATGTTGAGTGGTGTATCAATAGTGTGGTATAACATTATTGGTGAACTTTGGCTAATAAAGTAACAAGGTAAGGAAGTTGTTACAGCTAAAGTGATTGGGTCTACGACTTCACATGTCCATCCAGTATATTCTGGACAACAACCAGTTAATGGGTCGAGACATTGTATTTCGGTAAAGTATGTACCCCCTGTTGTAAATGTTTCGTAACAATAACAATCTTCTTGGTTACAACACTTCATTGTATCTACCACACAACCAAAGTTATTACTACCCCAATATTGACTGTCGATACTTTGACAAACTTGGAGAGCGTTTAACGAAGTTGTTAGTGTAAAAGCTCCTGCTGCCGCTGTATAGAATGCATTCCAGTTAGTATACTCTAAACCACCTGTAACTGCTGGGTGTGAAATACTTTTAATATACTGATATGGTCTATAAGCGACCGTCGCCGCAATCCATAACGTTAAACTAAATTCTTTATAACATGATTGCCATGTGTACCCAGGGTTAGTACTAGATTGTACTTCTGCCCATGTGTTTGGTATGACTACACTACTAGTACCGTTATTATCTATAACATTACTTGCTGTGTATTTGTGTTGTCCAAAGATACCTGTTGGGTTTCCTACTCTAAAGTAGTCAACCGTGGCAAACTGGTCGTTAAAGTTACCAATATATGGTTTTGTGTCACATATTGGTAGGTATGTTATGCCTGACACACAATCCCAAGACGTACCAGTTGTACCGGTATTTGGGCAACATGCTGCTAAAGTACTAGTACCTGACATACAGTCTTCATGTGTTAAATATTGTCCTGTACCATCATAAAGTTCAATACATTCACATGGTATAACTGAACAATGACATATTTCATCACATACTTGTATAGTTTGGCCTGATTGTGCGTAAACATAAGTGTTTACATCTGTATAACTCATACCCGATAAGATACCTGTTGTACCAGCACCCTGCATCTGATTTATAAATAAATTCCAAGTATTATAACTTACATTTGGGTTTAGTAATGAGTATGTTACTGGTGCTATTTCATATAGTACACCACCGTTTGGTCCTGCACATGCCCCACTAACATTTACGGCTGGAGTTGTCGACTCGTATCGTAAAGTAGTTAAATCAGTATTTCCTAAATTAACTGCTAACCAATCCCAAGCATCTGTTGTAGAATTAAATTGTCCTGGTAAAGTTGTTCTACCACTACAACTATCTATCTCTGTACCAGTTATACAACTATATGTTACACTTACACAACATGCTGATTCTGCTGCACCTGAAGTAGTAAATGGTCCTTGTGCTGTAACAGGTATGGTAACATTACCATCGTCACAGAAAACATCACACGGTACTTCATAACAAGTACACCAATTGTAAGTTGCATGTAAGTTGTAGTTACAACTAACAAGAGCTGCATGTACATCCAACCAGCTTGAACTTGTTGACAATCCTTGAGTTTGTAAACATTGGTCACTTATTCCTAATATACCAGCGATAGTACTACTCCAATTAATGTGTGGTCCAGATATAACATTACCTGGATATGGTATTGGTGAAGTTGTATCATATATTTCTAGATATTGTATATAAGAATAACGTCCCAGAGTACTCGGTAAGTATGGTTGTAATGGGTCTATACTCGTAGGTAGTGGTCCTTGGTAATGAGAAGCGTTCCAAGGTGAAACACATGGTGTAGTATATGAAGCTTGTAGTGTTGGGTCCAGAATTCTTGTAAACTTATAATTTGCAAAAGTTAGAGTGTGATTACCTGGGTTATCAGAAAAATATGGTATTCCACTACCATAGAAATTCATATCTACATAAGTGGTATCTGTTAAACCATCACACGTATCCATTTCATATGCTTCTGTACAATACCAATCTATAGAACAACTTGCGGTACACGAGGTTAAAGCGGTATATGTTGCTGCCGTATTTGGCCATGCTGTACATCCTGTTGTACCACCGGTACAATTTACAAGACAATTCCATGATTGACAATCTGCAGTACATGCGGACCAACCAAATATAGAACTACCTGAACTTCCAGCTGCCGCTCCATAGAATGTTCCACCAGAACCCGTTTGTTCTATACATCCATTTGCTATTGGCCACGACACACTTGGGGTGTATGTGGTAATATCTTCACAATTAAATGATGTACATGCTGTGGTACAGGCTCCTGAACTCAACCAAGTACCTCCAGTACCTACTTGTACTGTACATGCTGTAGTTGTACAATTCCATGAAGTACACGCACTTTCACATTCTAGTAAAGTAGGGTAATAAGTCGGTGTACCACCTGTTCCGTTAAATTCAACACAACCATTGAATGTACATTCATAAGAGTAACAATCTGCAGTACACGCAGATTGAGTAGGGAATGGATATTCTATCGTTGGTATGGTGTTTGCTGACACACATAAGGTTAAATTAGAAGATACTGTATTTAAGAAAGTACTCAAATCACTATTGAATCCACCTGGGGTGTAAGAACCAAAGTTTATGTTATAACCCCATCCTTTAGTATCTAGGTTACCTACATTTGGTGTGTAGGAATCAACTGACAAGAGGTAAGGATTACTAACCTCTAAAGCTGTTAAGTCTGCTATTGAACATAGCTCTGGTACACCACCTAGGATTCCACCACTAATTAATCTACGTGGTGCAGTACCTGGTAACCAATTTTCTCCTTGAGTTCCCACTGCTTGATTTCCTGAATCAATAGCTGCAACCACGTGTAACGCGAATAATTCATTATCCGGTGACTGAGGTTGGAAAGATTCTGTTGGGTACATGAAACAGTTTAATGACCCTCCTGCTGTAGTTACTGTAGCATATGTAGCTGAGTAAGCGGTAAAGTCTACTTTCCACGTTGGTGTTGGTTGGTCTAGTGGGTTAGATAAAATACCTGCAAAATTAGGAATAGCGTTATTCACACTACCCGCGTCATCCGAAGTATAAACATTGGTTGTACCCAGACCATTATTAGGTCCTGACTCATCTATAAATGTAATAACTAAAACACAATCCGTATGTGAGGCCGCTGGTGCTGGACCTGTTGTTGTTATTCCTGGGAATAGGAATGTAGAATTACCCGGTGCCATATTATCATAAACATTCGTCATAGACAACCCACTCGCCCAATCATGAATCATCATTGCTGTTGGGTTTTGGAATATGGATGAGGTTCCTGCTGTAAATTCTGAATGGTATACTGAACTAGCCCAACTTAGCCACCTTTCATCATTAACTAATGTGTGGTATAAACCACCAGTAAAGTTTTGTATGGTCGTAATCCAATCCTCTAGACCAGTAATCGCCGTTTTTACCGCGTTAAAGTCCATTGAGGTTGTATCGTAATATGCATAAATTTCACAGTTTGTTTCTATTGGGTTGTTTAGACATCCCCAGTTAATACATGTAGCGGTACATGCTGATTCAGCTGAGAAAGAATTTGTTGCTCCAGTACCTTGTATGTCTGAACAACCACCTGTCGTACATTCGTATGATATACACGCTGCGGTACAAGCTGTTAATGCTGATATTGATGCGGTAGCGTTATAGAAAGTTCCCCCTGAACCACCTCCTAGTTGTTGATTGTATTGGTAACATCCTGGTATACCACAATCATAAGAGATACATGTTGCTGTACACGCTGTGACACCCCAATCAGGATTTGTAGAACTAAAGAAAGTTCCTCCCGAACCTACTTGTGAGGTACATCCGGTGTCACCACAATTATAAGACGTACATCCACTATCACAAGCTAATGCAGTTAGATAAGTTGCTCCACTACCCGCACCTGCACTTACTTCAGTACATCCCGTACTTGTACAGTCCCAAGACCTACATTCACCACTACATTGCCATTCATATAGGAAAGTTCCACCAGTACCGTAGTTTGGTGAGTTATAGAGTGTACAACCACCACCAGTCCATATCTGACCACCTTCCGGTTTTGTTGCTGTACCTGGAATACATTCATATGATGTACATACGCCCGTACAAGATGACAGTGAAACAAATTGTCCTCCAGTACCAGTCAATGGTATACATCCAGTAGCAGAACAATCCCAAGTTGTACAATTACCAGTATTTGTATAGTCTGGTGATAGATAGTCATATCCCTCCTCCAAACAATGTGTTAAACTACTAAATGAACCACCTGTATATGATTGTGGTAGACATCCCGTTGGGGTTCCGTTGTATAAATCCCCCAAAGCTTCAGAACCACATTCCCAAGATATACAATTATTGTCACAGTCTATAACTGATGTCCAAGTACCACCTGTACCGTAGTTTGGTACGTTCCATAAATTACAACCAGGATTACTATCGGTACCACAAGAATAAGATACACAATTTCCTGTACAAGAAGCTGAAGTACTATAAGTTCCACCAGTACCTGTTACTTCACTACAACCTGAAGTACCACAATTAAATGATATACAAGATGCGGTACATGCTGCAGATGAAATTATAGGTAATAGAGTTATATCTTGGTACGTACCTGATAAATTATTTAATTCATAACATCCGTTTACTCCACAATTAAATGATGCACAATAATTAGTACATGCGGTTTGACTCTGAAATTCGTATATGGAACCTGTCGTAACACCGGTTTTTGATATACACCCCAGTACCACATCACACTCCCAATAAGTACATCCAGTCTGACACTCTAGTAATGTTGCGTATTCATAGTCATTACCAATCTCTGGGATACACCCGAATTGTTGGTCACAGTTATAACCTGAACATTCAAGCTGACAGTGTGTCTCACTACTATAAGTTCCTCCTGTACCATTTGTTTGCATATAACATCCACCAGGACCACACTCCCAACTATTACATACTAACTCACAATCAGTATTGCTACTAAATGTACCACCACTACCATAGTATGAATAATAACTCACACCATCTGTTGATGTATATGGGAAAGTTGTTCCTGTTGGTGGGTTGTGGTCTGTACAACCTGTTGTTGTACATGAATAAGAATAACAAGATGCCGTACAATCAGATAGACAATCAAATTCTCCAGTTGCTGCTGTATAACATCCGTTTGGACCACAATTAAATTTAGTACACCCCGTACACTCACCTAAACTAACTAGTCCCTCACATAGAGTTTGTGAACTATATGGGAATTCGGCATCAAGTGCAGTATGTCCTGATGTACATATAGTTGTACACGCTTGAGAACTACCGGTCATAAATGAAGTTAAATCTTCTTCAAAAATAGTTTGGTCATATATGTCAAATCTAAAATTAATTGACCATCCATATTGGTCTAGTCCACCCCATGTTGGTACTGTACCAGTCCAGTAAGGGTTTTGTGAAACTAATATACTTAGCTGAGTAATTACGCTACATTGAGCGTGTGTCCAAGGTTGTACATACCCATAAGCGTTATTATCTAAAGGATATGTTGCTGAAGTCCATTTACCATCTAGTGGACTATTGGTCCCACTATCTATCGCAGCTATAGAATGTAAAGCAAAACCTTTGGCTGCAGTATTTGAACCACCTAAAGTAGTAACTGTAGGGTAGAGAAAACTTCTTATGTTACCTCCGGTACCCCCACCTTGAGTGGTTGCGGTAACAGCGTCGTGTATCGCGAAATATCTTGTGTGGTCATCTTTATAGGCTTGATGTGGTTCATTACCAAATGAAGTACCATTACCCTGGTAATGGTATTGAGAAACTGACTCGTCTTCGAATATTATGGTAATTACGTCGTCTGACGTAGATGCCGTCATTACTCCACCATAACCTTTTGTAACCTGACCATTCGTCCAAGTTGGGCTGGTACTTCCAGGTGAAAAACTATCATGAACAGTATGTGTTGCGTTTCCATTATATGTGCCTGGTGTAATCCAAGAATCAAATCCAGTTGTTGGATGATATACATCTCTTAACGCTTGTACAGGTTTACTAGTCGAAGAGGTCCAGTATGCTGAGGAGGATTGACCAAACCCCATATAACCCCAAATAGCTGGTGCGTCATAACTTATACCTGCCGCTAAATTATTAGGGTCTGTAAGGTAAGATGAAGGTACCCCATCGGTAAATCTATACACATCCATATCGTATGCGACAGTAGGGAAAGCTAACCATCTTTCCGACCACCATAACATGTGATAGGTATGTCCTGTAAATTCTAGATGGTTTTCCGTCCAATCAATAATACCTTTAATAGCGTTCTGTGTTTGAGTGGCGTCCATAGAAGTAATGTCGTAGTAAACATACATTACACTGTCTGGGCCTATTGATAGTGGTTCACAACATTGCCAAGACACACAAGAAGCCGTACAAGCAGATAAAGTTGTGTATTCGTTAAACCCTAAAGCATTAGGGCTTGTTCCTCCACTACCAGGTAATTGTAAACAACCGTTTGTTGTTCCTGATGATGCAGAGTTATAATCGTTTGGTAAGATTCCTGATGCCGCGTAACTAGATGTTACACATTCAAAGTGATAACATGTTGCGGTACATGAGGACATTTCTAAATAAGTTCCTGTATTCCCCGTTCCTACAAAAGGACCGTAACAACCATTTGTTGTACATGAATAAGATTGACACTGTGCTGTACATGCTGATAAACTAGGGAATATTCC
>Ga0209756_1000288_pt1 | contig 49298 bp, 58 predicted proteins | sample ETNvirenome_6_85_FD_184071 | JGI IMG/M metagenome (GOLD analysis project Ga0209756, IMG submission 184071) | Marine viral communities from the Pacific Ocean - ETNP_6_85 (SPAdes) (version 3) | ecosystem: Environmental > Aquatic > Marine > Oceanic | place: Pacific Ocean | collected 2013-06-19 | reverse complement strand
AAACACACATGTTGCTCCGGCTTGCTTCTGAGATTGGTAGTGGCCAGCATATGTTCTTCGATAAGCCGCTCAACGAGTTAACCGATGGCCGCCTTGTTGCCGAAGCTGTCTCAGCGATACGGCAGGTGCCCTACGTTGGTGACACAATGGGTGACATAATGGCTCACAGGACCGGCCTTAAGGGGTACACGGTCTATGACGAGCACGCTCAATCTTGGAGGAACTACGTCAAGGTTGATGGTGCCAAAAACCATATCTGGGGTTCAATGCCTTGGAGTCGTAACCTCCGTGATGCAGCGGCACTGACAGACCAGTTCCTTCTTAGCAGAACAATACCAAGAGAGGAGCTTGCTGCGGCGGGTATCTCTGATGAACTATCAGAGTTGCCTACGCTATACAGCGTCCTTGATGCTGGCACGGGTATCCGGGTTAAGCAGGCCGACCCAATGCTTATGCAAGCTTATGCAGACATGCGTCTGGAAAAACAATTTAAAGAATACCTTAAATCCATAGGACTTCTCAAGCATTTCGAGGAGTCATACGTTCCATTTCAATAATAGGCTTGATGCTATTGCTTTTAGATAATATTATGGAATCAAGCAATGCGGCGAAAGCTTTATGCGGCTAGATTGGGATTATGAAAATTGGAAGACTACGGACTAACAATAGCAATCAGTTCTCAGGCGATCTCTCTAGTGTTTGTCGGTGTGCTGGGCTTCTTTTTGAAGAGACTTGTGGCACAGGTGGACGATATGGAATCTAGGGGAACAAAGGTTCGCCTTGCTGTAGACAGAGACATCTCGTCTATTCGTGAGGATGTCGTTAGGCTTGAAGCAAACAGCAGCAACTTCAGCGTCTCGTTGGCTGAAGTCAAGAGCAAGCTGGACGCTGTAAGTGAAAACATCCAGTGGATTCGTGAGAAGCTTGCCGAGAAGAGCTAGAGCTTAGCAATAGTTCTTTGTAGAACTAGCCTCCGTTTCTGCATTTGCAGCCTTATATCAGCAGCTTGGTTCGGCAGTTCTCTTGCGATATGTCGCATCTCTATCCTTGAGACAATCTTTCCCAAGCTCCTCTCTGGGTTCTCATGACCTGTCCCAATGGCAATCTTGTGAAGCTTGGGTTGTAGTTCTTCTGCTGCCTTCCTTGCCACAGAATAGGCTGGTTCACCAGATAGTATCTTCTCTATGGCCTCTCTCTCGCCCTTCCCGTCTATCCACTCCAACCTGAATGACTTTTTTAATGATCCAACCAAGTGTTCGTTCTTCATGAGAATACCCGCTAGAGCGAGCGCAAGGGGGTCGTGAGTCGCCGCTATGGAGTTGACCGGATCAGGGGGTGCTGGCTGCCCTACAAGCCGCTTTAGGGCCGCATACGGCACACTAAGTATGTCTGACACCTGTCGAAGGACAACATCTCTGGCGATGGGGGGGTAGGAGCGTATTACGGGGATCGCCTCATTGGCAGCAGCTTGACGACCATGAGGGGTTCTATCGTGGCTTCTTGAGATAGAGCGAAGCCAAGTAGAAAGTAGAGGCTCAGCCTCTCCAATCCTATCCATTAGATCATCTAGTGATTTAGATGTAGCGTAGTCGGCTGGGTCCATCCCGTTTGGCAGACTGACCGTTAGTGAATCGACATTGTTTTTTGCCAGTATTGGAAGTGCTTTTGACGCCGCTCGACGACCAGCATCGTCTGAATCAAAGAAGCACAACGCTTTGTCTGTGAGTTTGGAGAACAGCTTCACATGGCTTTTCGTTAGAGCCGTTCCACAAGCTGCAACCGCTTCTGTTATCTCGGCCTGATGTAGGGCAATGACATCGAAGTATCCCTCTACAAGGATAACCCTGCTCCACTCTCGTATGGAAGGGAGAGCCTTGCTTATACCAAACAGAACACTAGACTTGCTGTATAGCGTAGTCTCTTTTCCATTGATGTACTTGGCGCTCGCCTTGCCCGTTATGTCTCTCCCTGCAAAAGAAACCAATCGCCCTATCTTGTCTCTTATTGGAAAGGTGATCCTGTTTAGAAACACGCAGGTTGGAAAGCCACGGCTCATCCTCACAACGCCAGCGTTTATAGCTGCATCCACGAGGCCCTCTCTCTGGAGGGTAGAGATAAGCTCTGATGATGAAGGGGGGCAATAGCCCAAGCCCCAGTCCTCGATGGACTTCTTAGTGATGCAACGCTTCTCTAGGTACGCCGCTGAGTCGTCCTCACAGACATTATAAGTGAAGAAGTTTTGAGCAATGGTAAGCGCCCTCTTCATCTCTTCTCTTGCCTTGTGTGCCACATCATCTGTATCGGAATCAATTAGGATGTTGAATCGTCCAGCCACATACTGGACGGCCTCGATAAAGCCAAGCCCCTCAAGCCTCATGGGTATCGTAAATATGTCCCCACTAGCACCACAGCCATGACAATAGAACACTCCCCGTGATGGCTCGACGTGAAGGCTTGGCGTCTTTTCTGAATGGAATGGGCAAACGACAAAAACCTCACCCCCTTTTCTTTTTACTTTAGCATAATCACCAAACAACTCTTCTATATTAGAGTTCCTTCGTACATTTTCAATAGTATAATCGTTCACATTAACTCCTGATTGAGGTATTGTTTTTGGGTTCAACGAACTAGAATAATCCGTTGCGGTACGCTGACGCCACCCAAAGTGCATCAGCTTCGTTATCATCTTTCAATTCCCAGCCTTCTTCCTCCCATTCTTTTTTTGCGCTGGCAATCATTTGCTCTTTACTTGCGTTACCTTTTCCTGTTGCGTGCTTCTTAATCGTCCCAACCGGGATGCTGACATAAGGGATCTTTACCTCCCTGTCCTCAAGCACAGACTGCAATGTTGCCATAAGCCCGCCGTAGACATGAGCAGCAGTAACACCGCGATGTCGCCTTACCTCTTCAAAGGCAACATGAATGCTGCCTCCATCCTCCGAGGCTTGAATGAGCCAGCGGTCCAGCATTTCCTCTAAGGCATTAGAAAACCTTACATACCGCATACCGCCACCCTCGTGCCTCTTGGGGGAGAAGTTCCAAGTCCCAGAAGCAAGCCGCTTACCGGCATTACTTAGGACGGCCCAACCGCACTTGGTTCCTAGATCTAATCCTATAATGTAATGTGGTTTACTCATCCTCTTCTCCTGTGCCAAAGCGCATTGCTGGCTTGACGGCGGGGGTCCACCACCAACTCTCCTTGAATGGGGTGCGCCTCGATGGAAGCGTCTCATCAAACGAGGAGATCCACTCATTAACAAAATGCCTGACGGGCGGTTCGAGTCTGATAATCCTACCGTCCGGGCAACTAACACCAGATAGCCAGTCGTATATACAGCTAATCTCTGTCCGACATCCAGTGTTTATATATAGGCTGTGCTGCATGGCGTGGACACTAGCGAGGTGTATCCTGATTTCTCTAAGACGCCTCCTCGCTAGTGTATCACTTGGTGCCCTACGGCCTTTCAAAGTAATCCCCGTCAACAGCGAACCACCGAACGATAGAATCTTCGTCCACAAAGATAAGCCCTCTGAGCCTCCCTGCGTTGTCGTGTATCGTCCGAGTGGTGTGGTCATAACGTATGAGAGTAATGTTGTGCCGGATGGTGCTTTTGTCCCACGGGATACGAACACATGGAATAACGCTATCATCCTGATACTCTACTCCCACACCGCCCTCACCACTGCTCATTGACATCATTACTTCCGCCGCTGGAACTAGATATGCCATTGCTATGTGGCGCGTTGTTTCCAGTATCCACTGGTCCATGTCCTCCACCGACCGGAGGACGGGCTCCACCAGAGGAATCGTTCTCCCCCAGTCTTTCTTGCGAGCTACCTTGTCCAACGCCTTTTGCGTTAACCTTTTCAACATTAAACGCATTAAGCGATGAGTAGTACGCCGTTTGCCCATTCTTTTCTACCTTGCGGGTTGTATACTTACCCTCACACATAACAAGCTGACCAACAGAACAGTTGCGTGCGTTATCCTTGGCCCTGTCTCCCCAGATCTGAACGCTATGATAGGCATCATACCGCTGACCGTTGCTGGTTTCCCAAGTTTTAACTCTTAGGTTCAGCACGCTTTTCTGGCCCACAGCCCGCTCTTCAGGCTCGTTAACTAGCTCGCCAATTATTAAACATTTATTCATCATTTTCTTATTCTCCTACGAACAGTTTTATCTTGGTGCTTTTCTGATAGAAGCCTGATGAGGCTGGTTCCTCATAGGCATTAGGCCAGCAAGTCTTCCAATGTGAGCACCAATCACACGGGAATCGTAACTGTCCTTGGGTAGCTTTCGCTGTTGATGGTTTATATGGTCGTGGTATCTCCTCTGGTGATTGGGTTTCTATTACTTCTCTCAAACGATTGATGATGTTATACTTGATGTCATCATCCCCTTTGGCCCAGTGGCCAACGATGGGACTTGCTTTTGCCCAAGAGCCATCCTCTCTAACGATGCCGTCCTTCACGGTTACGCTCTTACCCAAGGCAAGCACGTAGCTCCAGTTGAACTGGTCGCCGGTCATCTGGGTCTTGGCCAGTTGGTAGGCTTGGGTTTGATAGTTATATAGATCTTCTCTGCTTAGACCATCGGATCGGAATTTCTTAAAGCCATAGTCGCTCATCGACTTTACTTCAAGGATAGCATTTACAATCTCAAACTCTCCCGTGTCTGACCGGTACATGGGCAGGGCCATCACTCCATCGGGGTGACCAGAAACCCTCGCCGTTCTCTTGTCGTCAAGAGGAACGTCCACATAGACCGTCTCTTGACTAAGCCCTGTGCTTGATATGTTTATTGCTTTGACATGATCTGTTGCGTCATGCAGGGCAGCAACGATGAGCATCTCAACGATATCACCAACAGCAAAGACTATTGGCGCACTCTCATCAGAGATAAAACCATTAGGCTTATAGTGATGATAGTCGTAAGCGAGCGCCCTCTGGCACTTGCCAGCAGAGCTAAGCCGGAGCGACCCGGTGGGTCCACTCCTCGGCTCTTCTAACTGACGAACGAGAACCTTGCCTAGCTCTGACGTGTCGTAGTTAGATGTTATTGGTTTGCCCTCTCGCAGCCTGCTAAGAACCATCCCTGCCAAGTCAGGCAGAAACAACCCATGCTCTACTTCAATCCACAACTCGTCTTCGTTGACTCCAATCATGATGCCCCCAATGGTTCTTCGTCTGTTAGATACAGCTTATCTACCAAGAGAATAGTGTTATTACTTTCGCAACCGATCCTTCCTATTATGTGTACAACCTCCCCCAATCCCTCTGCTGACAGAGCCATTGCATTCTTTCCGAAGGCCAGCACTGTCACATAAGTATCGAACTTAGACTTCTCTACGTTCGGATTTCTAATGACTGCTCTGACTTTCTTTCCGCTAGAAGCCGATGGCCCACAGTCGTCTATCTCTGTAACTAGGCCACAGAAGTTTACGTTGTTTGGATATTGATTTCTAAATCCCATCGCCCACCTCCTAAAATGGAACCTCTTTGTTCCCTTCTTGTTTAAAGTATTGATTGACCATCTTCTGGATGACACCATCTTCGTGCCACTTGATTGCTCGATGAGAGCCTATCTTTATCTGGGCATCGCTTGCCTTCTCTGGGTGCGGTGCCCCCTTGCCTGTGAACTTCCCCTCTTTGAATGGTGCGGTGGCTGCCTCAACTAACCCCCTAATCTCAGGGCCAGTGTCTGGGATATTGTTCTTAGATGCCACCACCTTGAATCGCATAAGGCGTCGGCTCCTTGGGTCTTTTATGTGGCGAACAAGGTCATCTATTGAGATCAGATGAGACTGTATCTCCCTTATAGAAGGAGCAACACACCAGCCCTTCACCCCTTTCTTGTAATCGTTTATGCGAACGAGTCGGTGCTTGGGTTGGTTTGGTTTGTTCTGATGAACATCACACCATGTTGTGTCTAACTCGTAAAGGTGTCGTGCCATTCCCCATTGAACAGCCGCACGCTTGATTGAGTCTGAGATTCCTCCCTTCTCTGCTTCGACCTTTGTGTCTCCTGCCCCATCCCACTTCCATACCCACTCACCGGCAATTCTAATTCCAATGCCAGCGAGGTTCTTTGTTCCCGCAACTCTGATTTCTGTTTGCCAATTATGAGATCCAAGTACGTCATCCAGTCTCTCCTGTACACATCTACTATCAACATAAGCTAAAATCATGGCGCTGGCATTACCCTTTGAGCCAGTGATAGTCTGTGCCCTCCAGTAAACCTCATCGTCAACGAATGGTCGCCTTAGCTCCCTGAGTTTAGATTCAATGTTTCGGCCATCTATTTCCTGTGGCCAACCTTTGCTTGTTGTCATACTACCTCCTCAGTGGTTGAGCGCCACTGTCGCACTGCTCTGATAGCCTGCGGCTATCTTGTTGTCAAGGAAGAACCCGATGAAATGTCTGACCAATCCACGGACCCGCTACACAAGGCCCGGAAACCGAGCCGAAAGATACCTCTATCGAGGCACCAACAGATACATCCTGCTGGATGAATGGAAGAAAAGAACTGCCTGTCGCATTGGAAAGAAGCGCAGGAGTGTCTATGTGATTGCCAGAGCTATGGTCACTCTTGAGAAAGAGTCTGGCGAACTTGATGTTCCATTTAGAGATATGGTTTCTGGAACGCTGGACCTTTACTTTGGCACAATGAACAAGGGGTATCCAATATTCTATGACTACGCGAGGCTGCTCAACCAGCTTATTGTGGACTGGTACTACCTGAGCTTGGAGTTTCCTATTGTCTATCAGGGAACAGAGGTTGACCAAGACATGGTGGATGAACTCAGAGATCATGTCCACCTCGGTGGCCACGTACCGTTCCACCACGATGGCACAGGCTCTTCTGAATCATAGACCCTACCCCATGCTGTCTGTAGGCAAAGCTCTATGTCTTTCCTTGCTGCCTCTCTCGCCGCTAGGCTAATCAGTTGAATAGGCTGGAACAGAGTAGACAACTCGTCATCAGTGTAGACCTTGTTAGATGCCGCCCTCCTTGGAGGATCATAATAGAATGGCCTATAGATTCCAAAGGCAAGCCCAGCATCCTGTAAGAACTTATCAGAACCCCTAAAGTCCGATGGGCTGGGAAGCCCCCGCTTACCGCCGGTAATCCTAGTATCAAGAAGCCTGTTGAATTGAGCAAGGGCAACAACAGCAACCCTTTCCTCCTTCGCTATCTGCCGAACCGCATCAGCAATAGAGTCAAGCCTTGTTCTCTCGTCCTGTTTCTTTCCGTACCCAGTCAGCAGTTGGATGTAGTCAATCCATATAACCTCACAACCATGAATCCTTTTCATCTTACGGATACTAGAAGCAACTATGTCTATGTTTCTTGAGGCATCATCAACATGGATGGGCAGTCGAGACACCTCGTTTAGCCCCCAACGAAATAGATCTTGGTACTCTGTGTTTCCATGAAGAGCCTCCCGCAGTGAGACGCCACTGAAGTAAGAGGCAAGCCTATAAGCCAGTTGTTTACTACCCATCTCTACTGAGATTATACCCTGTGGTATCCCAGCGATAGCGCCCTTGGCAGCAGCAGCAAGCATAAAGGCGGTCTTGCCCATCTTTGTTCTGCCACCGATATATGTTGGAAGCCCTCTTGGCCAGCCTAGATAGTGCTTATCAAAGCTGGGCATAGCGGTAGGAATAAACTCACTGTTCTGACTATCTCCCCTACACATTCCATCAAAGGATACTTCTGCTTCGTTTATCACAGACTGCGCTGACATGATGGCGTCACCAGATGAGCCCCCCTCATGCTCGAACAAGAGCCTTTCTGCGTAGGCCCTTATGTTGCAGACGCTCTCTGTCCCGTTTACAATCTTGCCCTTTACATCTTCCAATGAAGAGAGGAGATCTCTCAGGTCAGAGCAGTCTGATATAACCCTAGCATATGCAGGTAACTTAGAATCTATTACAGCATTGTCTCCCAATGAATGAAGATATTCTATTGAACCATACCTATCCTCACACTGTCTGTTCCCCTCCTTCTCTATCAGAACATGTAGGCTCACTGGCTCATTGGCTGATACCTGACGCTGTATCCATTCAAACAATAAGCTATGAGATGTAGATGAGAAGTCCTTCTTAGATACAATCCCTTCTACTAGCTCAAGTCCTGCTCCTTCTCCTAGTATCAGAGAACCTAGCAGGATTCTCTCTGACTCAGATGGGTATAGTTGATTCATCGTATTCTCCTAATTGAGACTGTTGTTTAGTTTATGACTTTGCAATTAAAGTATCGTCTTGTATATGTAATGTAGTTACTACGTTTCACAGAAACTATACTATGTTATATGTACCGTAGTATCGTTTCATTCAGTGATAACGAAGTAGAGGGTAACGTAGCTTCGTTTCATTACGACAGTTGCATCGCTTCGATTCAGTTGACAGCGGACAAGCCACAGGCTAACTTGCTTCGACGGGGGGTGTCAAATGGAAAGTTGCGAAACACCGAAAATGCAGGTTGAACCGTTGTTTCTAGCCGGACATATTCTGTCCGCTTGGAGGAGTGAGGTCCACATCTCTCAGAGGGCTCTGGCTCGGAGGCTCGGTGTGACCCAGCCGACATGGAGAAATGTTGAGATGGGTGTGAAGCCACCGGGAAGGGTTCTCTTTATAAGAATGATACTGTTTCTTAAGCTGACAAAGAAACAAATACTTAGTCTGTCTACACTCTATCATTATCACAACATAGAATTGATGGCAGGAGAAAAGGAAATACTAGATATAGAGAAAGCATTCTCTGTCAAATACTCTGAGTAAGATGTCATCATTGAAGGAAAAGACTCAGCCCTCTAGGGCTTTCCTAAATGGGAATATTGAAGTAACTGACTTCTGTTCCTACATAGGAACTTATACCTTCAGGAAGGGTGGCAAGCCTAAGAAGAAGTATATTATCAATCTTGGTTCAGTGATGCTGGGCACGCAGTCTTACTTTCTAGGAGCGTGTACAGGCGAGAGGTTTATATTCCTCGGGCTCAATGGAAAAGTATGGAGGGTTCCGGGCAAGCTGTTGAAGACAAACATAACACTGCCAACGACAACAAATAAAGATGCAATAAGGATATGGGCAGACACCATCTCTCAGAGAATAGTTGCTTCACTTTCTCCAAAGATGTGTGTTGATATAGCAAGGAAGACGAGCTTCCGGTACAACGCGATGGTTCGCTCGCTGGTTCAGAACAGAATTGAAGAGGGTTCTTTGCTTGGGTTTGATAGGACATACTCCTACTATGCGAAGCACATAAACCCAAACTGGACATACGCGGAGCTTCTCCACCCAAGAAGCCCGACACTAAAGCACGCGCTCTATGTGTCTCTGATGCTTGCCCTGCCAGCAAAGACAGCCGCCTCTCTCATGGAGATAGGCGCGCTCAGTGAGTTCAGGTGTCCACTGATTAGTATAGATATATCACTGGGGATCTACCAACAGGCGGTGCAGTTGCTTTCAAGGTTGTGCCCGGAGTGGTGGAACAACGGAGCATTCACTCAATGGGAATACATAGGCAGCATCAATGATGTCTTCTATAAACAATACGCAAACATAGTCATCAACGCACACAGGAATGGTGTTGATCTATCATCGGCAGCAGGGCTCGTAAGGTCTGACCCACTTGCCTCGTGCCAAAGAACAACACCGGACATGGAGGAATAATGTCAAATCGCCTAACACCAGAAACCTTTGTAACTGTGTGGCAAACGTCAGAATCATTAGATGAGTTCTGTAAGAGAACTGGAATGAAAAGAAACTCGGCTGCGGTCAGGGCCAGCTTCTATCGAAGGAAGGGAGTAGCACTGAAGAAGATGAAGAGGATGGCTAATGGGGGAAGGAAACCGCTGGATGTTATTCTGCTGAACCAGCTTATATCTGCTTCGGAAGAAACAGTAGAAGATGGTCCAGCAGAAATTGTTTGTCCCGAACTTCCGGTATGCTAGGAGCCGGAGCCGAGGGCTGCTTGTCCGTCTTGGTATGCTTGACCAAGGATGTAGCTGACTATTACAGTAGTCGAAGCATACACCGCAGTTGCAGCATCAATAGAACCAGACATGGTTTCGAGGGCAATGGGTGTCAAGGCACCAACGACTGCCATCCAGAACTTGCGACTAACGATTCTTGATTTTATCTCTTCCCACATTCTTACCTCCTAATAGGCACAGACACGATAACATGACAAGGAATAATAACAAGGAAAAGTGCTCCAATGGATAGAGACAAACCAAGCTACATCGCTCTCCTGCTAATGATCTCACTCATCGCACACCTCAGTATGTATATAGCCGTAGGCATTTATGTTGAGCAGATGAACATTCTTTCTGGCTGCTAAGATGGGTGATGTGTACAGAACTATGACGGGTTGGCAACTGCTGGATATCCATATGTCTATACACATTGGCCTGCTCCCCGGTAGACACAAGCCTGTCCTCTACGTGCTAGATAAAGATAACAACGCAACGGCTCTTGCGGTGTTCTCAGACAAGAGGTCAGTAGACATTGCAAGGACGATGCTAAATGAGCTGGGTGAGGGAACGAATGTTAAATAAATATAAAGCAAACCTAATAGAGATGGGGATTGTTCCAAAGAGAGAGGCAGACTCAGTGCCTCTCCTTCTAAATAAAAACCCCCTTCCTATCACTGACTACCCAGTCAGGCTCATCTGTGGTTCAGGAGACAGTCCAAGAGATGCAGCGCGTGCTGCTATAGGGGAAGCGTTGATACAGGTGGGAGGAATAGATGTCTCTCATGAGCTTCACACGAGGATAAGTCAACTGGCGTTCACCCAGCACATCAACTCAGACATCTATAAGTATCTATGTATTGTGGTCCTCAATCCTATTGAGGATGAGCCTAACGAGTAAAGCCAAAGAGGGCAGCGATCACATAAACCAATATGATCAAGCAAACAATATCAAACAAGTAGTCGTTTTTATTGTGCATTGAGCAACGCTGCCTCCGTAAGTGGTCCACGAATCCCATCAATTACAAGGCTGCCTTGGGATCTTTGAAACTTCACAAGCTCAGCCCTGCTTGCTGGACCCCACACGCCATCAACATCGAGCTTGGACCCCCAGTTGTTCAGCGCATCCTGCCAATCCCTAGTAGTTATGAGTGTGTGTTCTTGTACAGAGTATGATCTTATTGTATCAACCAGCTTGGTTAGTGTTGGTCCGGGGCAGGCGGGCTTGCCGAAGTTATGATGACCCCACATTGCCTCAATGGGACAATCAATAGATTGATATAACTCTTGAGGAATCCTAGAGTTTTTACATGCACCAACGAGGTGCGCCCACAAAGTAAGGAGAGCAAACGTCTGAGCAAAGGGTGGCCCAGCCATCCCGTATTCATAGAAAGAGCCAGCACAAACAACGGCCAAGAAGTTACTGTTTGGATTTGTTCCAGCAACAGGCGAGCCGTGTCCACCTTGGGACCACGTTACATCCTCTAAGTCATTGGCCCAGTGGATTGTTCCTGAGTGACCTATGTAGAAAGTATAGAGCAGAGCGGGGCAGCCCGACTCTGATACATGGTTTGGTCCTACATGGTATCGTGATGTCAAATACACATCGTCAGGCCCAGCGGTTTGGTGTACAACCACGCCCTTTATGTCGCTTGCCTTGCGCCTGCTAAATGTTTTAGTCTCATGTCTAGGTAGCTCTTCTCGTGCGTCTATAAATCTAATCATGGATTACCTCTCGACGCCAACTATAACTCAGCCATCCCGTATTTCCAGCCATCCCGTATTTCCAAGGCCGTGCTTCGCGGGCGCCCACGCAACCTGCGCGAGCGCGAGCGCACACGCATATGCGTACACGTACACATACGTGAGCGCGCATGTGTACGCACATACATCATGTGAATGTATAATAACACACATGCTGTTGGCCGGTGGTCTGCTCTGGCAGAATCGCTGCACTGCTCCGCTGTGCTTGACAGCCATCGGCATCCGGGTTACCTTGCTGGGGCAGAAGCAATTCCGCTATGCCGTCGAGGACTACCATGAACAACTTAGAAACAAACACAAAGAAGTTTTCAAATCGCTATCCACTAACCCTTCGCAATAGAAACATTGTTCGTTATGATGTAACTCATAATGGTCTGAAGTTGAGCTTGAAAGATAAGTCAGCTACCGCTGGTCGAGCATTGAATCTATCAGATCTTTCTGATATCTTAGAAAAAATAGATAAGAGCCAAGACCCCAAGGACTTACACCTTCAAGGTAATAGGCTGAAGGTTGTTGTAGATAACGGCAGAGCTTATGGCCAAGTCCTTACAGGGAAAGGTATATCAGAGAAGCTACCGTTTACTAAGACAGGCTTACAGAGTTTGCTTAGGCAAGTTCCCGGTGTTGACTTTCGTTATCTAACGAACAACTGGGCAACGGATGAACTGGGCGATAAGATTTCTACTATGCTATATGCTCATTGTTCTTTAGGTCTAGATAAAACGCTTCTTGTTAGAACAATAAACCGGGGAGCAAATGAAAGAGTAATACGCTCTGTTCATCCAACAGGACATAACGGTTGCTATCAGCCATTCAGTCATGTGGATTTAGTCAAGAGCTTTCTTGAGGGCGCACCTGAATATGCCGATGCTCCTGTGCTTAGCTTTATCCTAACCGATGATGGCGTTAGGATAAGAATGGCTTCACCTAGTCTTGAAGATGATATTCTAAAGCATCAATCCATTGATAGAATTGAAGTAAACAAGCCTATCAATGTTCTAAATCTTAGGAACTCTGAGACTGGAACGGGAGGGCTTGGAGGTGATGGCGGTATATGGACTCTTGTATGTTCTAATGGAATGACCTCATACCAAGGCGAGATGAGCCAGCGCACGCCACATAGAGGGCGGCCAGATAGGTTGGCCGGTTGGTATTCTGGCTTTGTTCAAGACATACTAACCAAGCAATACGGTATGCTAGAGAAATATAACGAGGCATTACATCTCTATGTTGATGACCTCTATGAGTTCACAAGATATACATTTGAAGAGGCGGCAAAGTCTGGTCGGCATAAGCCAGCTACATCAAAGGATATCATTGAGCAGGTTATTTCTGTTGGACTAAAGCATTCAACAACAGAACCAACCCATGCCGTTACTCAGGTTTCACAAGCCATTGCGCTTATAGCTCAACAGCAAGACTTCAAAAATGAAATCTTGCTTGAAGAAATAGCAATGGATACTCTTAGTAGAGGACTAGGTCTAGCCGAGTCTGGGCGGGTGGTAGTGCCTAGACGATAAGAAGCGCAGACCTAGTTGAAACTCTATTATAGTTCAGAGTATAAATGAAACTTCGAGCGGGTGAGAGGCCCGCACTTCTATAAACAATCCAATCAAGGAGAAAGAAAATGACCAAGAAAGAAATGATGGCTTTTGTTAGAAATGCGATGGCCTCGTCATATGGTGGGACCAAGTTCGAGTTCATGATCTATAAAGATATGGCCGACAAACACAGAGCCGCTGAAGCTGGGGACTATAGTTGCTTGAATGGTGACTTCTCTGAATGGGGTGAACTGCCAAAGTGGTTGGCGCCGGGTCGAGTTGTAGATGTGTTCGTCTATTACAGAGGGGGACTTGATCACAATGTCGTGATTGAATTGCCACACCGGGACTTTATGAAGGAAAAGGGAGGTGAGTGATGCTGGATAGCTCTTCTATAATTCTTCTTACCGTAACAGCGTTTGTTTTATTTCCTAATGTTGGAGTGCTAACAATATTTCCATTGATAATACTAGCAGTCTCATTTTCTAACGACTAATCCGTTCATAGAATATACATAATGTATATGTATGTAAGCGATGTGATGCTCCACTTGGCGTGGTTGGCAGAATCGCTGTGCTGGTAGCCTGCACTTGACAGGCTGTGGCAATCGGGCTACGTTGCTGGGGTCAACTGGGGCGACCATCGGTTGACGCCAATCTCTCTGGTCGTATCGGAGTAATCCTAATGAACTATAAAACTCACAACGAGGAACCCATTGATATCAATGGTACTCATTTGCAAGTAAGAATCAAAGCAGATTATACAGAGCTTACCGCCTTGTTTGGTCTACCTGAGGAACGCACTGGCTTTACATATAAGATTGATTGGTCATGGTCGATCAAGTTTGATGACGGAACTATTGCTACCATATATAACTGGAAGTCTGGTCCAAACTATGGGCATAACGATGTTACAGCCAGAGATATAACGATATGGAATGTGGGCGGTCATTCAATGGATGCTGGTTCTTTGGTAAACAAGGTGCTTGGTGTATTCCAAAGAGATGATCGAATCATGTCATACACTAGCTTTCCCGAATCTAAGACAGGCAAGTCAAAGCTTTTATCTATAGTTTCTATAGATAAAAGCTACGACATGACATACTACGAACTTTACCGCGCCATATTAGAGATGCTACCCAGAGCGACAATGGACGAAGACAACGATGGTCAACTCATTATCTATACAGATTGTTGGGTAGATAGACGGAAAAGTTGCTATCGTCATCGCCAACTAACACCACACAATCCATATGAGGAATAAGACAATGAACGAAGAAATCCAGAAGGATATCGAAGAGATGAATGCGAAAGGGATGGCATTTGATGCTATCGTTTCCGCGCTATTCGACAAGCACGGCATGACTGAGGAAACAACAATGTTTATCATGTTCAACAGCAATCTTATCAACAAGGAGCAAAGACAATGACATTCACGACCGAACAGGCAGGGCAGGCATTATCAGAACTCGCTTACACATTTGAAAAGAAGGGCTTTGATGTCCTTTGGATCAGGAAAGAAGGGATGGAGTGCTACTTCCAAGTAGAACTGAACAACCGCGACATGTATTGGACCATAGATGATTTTCTAGGTGTCTACGATTCAGACAAGGAGCAAAGACAATGACACTAATATATGACTGGAAGCTAACACATGAACAGGCAATGGAAGCCTTGGTGGTGCTATACTATAGCTTCAAAGATAAGGGCTTTGAACCAGAATGGGAGGACGACGGGGAAGAACACGATCATTTCTCAGTTGAGTTAGATGATTGTATCTTTCACTGGTACGCATCCCAGTTTGAGGGACCGGATGATTCAGATAGAGCAGACGTTGAAAGAGCACTATACGCCGATGGCATCATAGAAGATCCAGACGTTGATGGTGGTCTACTAGGATAAACAATAACAATCCAATCAAGGATAAGACAATGATGGAAGTAAAATGGTCCAAGATAAATCAAGCGTATTTCATAATGTGGAATGACGAGGTTATTTCAATCAAGCCTACTAAGATAGAGGTTATCGGTTGGATGACTGACCACGGATACACCACCATAGACTACACTTGGAAGCAATAACAATCCAATCAAGGATAAGACAATGAAAACTATCGACGAACTAAGGGATGCCGCTTCAGCAACAAGAATGGAGCGGATTGGTTGGAGAAGTGAACATTGGCATACGGAATTGTGCCGACAAAAGGACAAGGGGGTTCCTGTCGTGAGAGCGCAAGATGTGAAATGGGGAATCGGTTTGGTACATCCAAAGTCCGAGGAAATATATTACGGGTATCTATCCGCAGGTCATCGCTGTTGGGAAAATAAAGGGAGCGTGAACATGACATATGGTTATCCCCTTGGTTCCCGTTTCGTAACCCTGCACTATGTCAACAGGAAAGGTTCTGAAACCTTTGAGGGAACCACGAGGGTAGGCGATACAATCGCAACGTATCAGATTCTCCCTGAAGCCGTCTAACTCTCTGAACAACAACAATCCAATCAAGGATAAAACAATGAACGCAATGCCAAGGTGGAATCATCTGCCAACAGAAAGACGAGAAGCATGGAAGGTAATAGGCGGGCTATCAGAGCCATCCAAGATGTTAGGCTTTGGCTTTGGACTACCGCCACTAAAGACCTGTCCAATAGGCTCACATCTAAATAAGATAGAAGGCTCATCCTGCTATGATTGCTATGCTTTGAAAGGAAACTATATAAGCTATAAGTGTGTAGCAACAGCACAAGAGAGACGCTTATCTTTACTGCCAGAATCGAACGATGTGTTTGGATTAGAATGGCAGCAATGGATTGATGCGATGGTTCATAGCATCCCAAGCGGTAAGACATTGAATGCTAAATACTTTCGTTGGCATGATGCAGGAGATACTCACCGCGCAGTATATGGTGAAGCTATTGTTGAGGTTGCTATCCGCCGACCGGATACAAGCTATTGGGTTCCGACAAAGGAAACAAAACTATGGGCATCGCTTCGTATTCTTTACGGTAATCGTTGGCCCAGTAATCTATCTGTTCGTGTATCTGGTGCAATGATTGGCGCTCGGGTATTCAAAGGGCCACAAGGTTTACCAACTAGCCTAGTGCATACTGATAAGGTAGCAAGCGGGGCTTATGAATGTCCTGCATATAGTCAGGACGGACAATGCGATGGTCGTAAGGCAGGAGGGTTTCTATGTACTGCCTGTTTCAATCCTAAAGTAAAAGCAGTAAGCTATCCCAAACATTAGCAAGGAGAATGATACTATGTGTAGTCCTAAATTAGAATATACAAAGCCAAGCAATGATAACTATGTTGGTACTTGTGAGTGCTGTGGTGAGGTTGTTATCTGCAATAGATGTACGCCAATGAGCCATAGACTAGACCGTTACCTTAGAAAGAAAGCTTCAGAGAAGCAGCGCGCGAAGGAGTTTATCCCGTAATCCCGTATCCCGTATCCCGTATCTGTACGGGCGGGCGCAGGCGGGCGGGGCCGGGCGCGCGCGGGCACGCGCACACGCACGCGCAGGCAGGCGCGCAGGCGCAGGCGGGCGCGCACGCACACGCGTAGGCGCACGCACACGCGCACACGTACGGGCACGCGTAGGCGCACGTGTGGGCGCACGTGTGGGCGTAGGCGTAGGCGCACGTGTGGGCGCACGCGTAGGCGTGGGCGTGATGTGCGCAGACCCGACACCATTGACCGGCAGATTTGGGCTAAATTCTGGCAGCCTGTGGCCATCGGGTTATGGGGGGCTGTCTGCTCGGGCTGGTGGCACCGACAGGCATTCAACCTCGCCACCGATAGAGAGGGCAAACATGCCAAAGAACGACGACAGAAACGACAGCGTGCTAGTAAATGGCCGGACTATTGAGATAGTCACCGACCATATCAGTGTGAAGACCGGCAACCGTAGCTGGCCATTTCTCAACCTGCGCAACGACGTGGTTGACGGTAGACCATTACCGGCTGGTGCCAAGGCGGATTACGTCCGCTGCATCGCGCTGTTTCTCGTGAAACATGCGACGCCACAACAGGTGGCAGAGCTTCGGGAGAAGTACGGCAACCAACTAGCCGCACGCCAGCACGAAGCGAAGCGGCGAGAGATGGCAGCGCGGGGTGGTCGGGCGGCTGGCCGGGCCGTGGTCGATGTCGCGGCTAAACTCAAGGGAATGGACGTGCCGACGTTTATCACCTTCATCAACGACCACATGGTGGGCAGTGACCAGTTGCGATTGATGGTCACCCGCGCGACCGGCAGTAAGCCCGGAGGGCGGACCGGCCAAGCCAAGCTGTTGCAGGCCTTGGTTGAGGTAGCGGACAAGGTGGGCACGGTTGAGATTGTCGGCAATGGTGACACACTGCGCGCAGTGATGTTCTCAGGTCTGACCGTGGCCGAGCATATGGCCGTCGACGATAGTCGGCACGACGACCCACTAGCATCCTACTTTACGCTTGGGGCGTGACAGGCGACGGGGCGCTTGTGGCCCTACTCGTGGTCGCGGCGTATCTGGTTCTGCGTGAGCTAGTCTAGGCCAGATGTCGTCAACAGTGTAGCCCGGAGGCGTTTATAGCGTCTTCGGGCTTTTCTTTGTGCGCGGTTCGGCAGGAGAACGCCCAGAATGGCACCTTATGCGCTCTCCGGCAGGGTGGGCCATATCTCGGGCTACCTCCTGACCGAGACGAACCACAGCACGCCACGGAGCGCCAGCAATGGGCATTGCCGTGGATGGTGGCCTGTGCGCATGTGGGCGGATGTGTGCCTGGCGTGGATCCGTTCAGTGTTCCGTTCAGTGGTTTTTCAATAATCGGTCAATTCGTCCGGTTTGCGGACACATTCTGGCGACCAGGCGACGATTCCACTGGACGCATGTTCAGGTGAACATCTGTTCAGTGTGTCCGCCTGGTGATTGCCTCGCGTACACGTACGCACATGCACACACGTACGCACACACGTACGCGTACGCACATGCGCACACGCTCGCGCACACGCACGCACGCGCACCCGCGCGCGCCTGCGCACACGCGCCCGCACGCGCTCACGCGCCCGCGTACGCGCCCCCCCCGTGCGCGTTTAGTCTATATATATATACCCCCCTCCAAAATTTTTTTTCACTATTTGGGGGCTGCCTTTACAGCGACAGTAAGACTTGTCGTTCTTCTTCTGCTCTATATGAAACGCTGCGACTCACCATACTATCTATAGTAGATATTGCTTTAGCTCCTCCCCTTGTGGGGGTCGTCGTCATTTACTAGATTACCTTTGTAGCGTTACGAAGCTTCGTTATAGGTAAAGTAGGTAGAGAAGAAGTGCTTCTTTTTGAGGCATCTGTCAAGGTAGGTTTGACAACTTTTTGCAGTAGCGCGAAAGAAAACCTGTGGGTTTCTGTGAAGAACCGGTGACGGTAGACGCTGTTAAGCTCATCCCTCAGTTAGGAGGAACTATGAGTATCGAGAATGGTGTGATCGTTGCGTGTCTATCAGTAGCGATATTTGCTATTGCCTACTGGTTTGGGGATGCGTTTAGCTGGGGTTTCACTACGCTGGCTGATTGTATACGTGTCGGATTTGACTCTGCTTGCTACAGTGAGCATAGCAACGTAACTGCTGGGGGTTCTGGAGAACCGATGTGGTGGCCACACGACTGATCGGTTACTAATGGCTGATGAGTGAAGATACCACCACGGCTACGACCCTCGGGGTCACAGAGGATGAGGAGTCTTGGGTTGAAGACATACCCGAATTACCTCCTCGCTTCGATGTTGGGCTTACCGGTGGCAGTATTACTAAGAACGGCATCACTCATGCTCAGGTAACCACAGGCGGCGAAGTGACTCCTACTACTGGGAGTTCGTACACGGCTGGTGATACGTTTAAGATTTCCGATGAAACGTTTGAAGTCTCTGCTGTTACTAAGCGCGGTGATGTGGTCGTTATCGCCCCGGATGGGAATGAGTACCTGATACCTAGAAGGGCACCCAAACGGCGTCAGATCGCGCCGATGGTCGAGGCCCCGAAAGATGTTCCACCTCCCAGTGTGGCTGAGGCATCGGGTGGGGCGCCTTGGGAAGAGGAGGCATTTGATACTCATATGGCTAGTCTGAACCCTTTTGAGAGGGACCTGTTTATGTCGCACATACAGGACTTGATGTTCGTGTATCCCGGTACAAGTATCCTCGAATTAGCGCCCATGGCAAAAAAGCGTTACGCCTCGACCAGTGCAGCAGCCAGAGTAGCTCTTGGGGATGCCTTGAATACGGCGAAGGGTAGCAGTACTTACGACACCACCGGCCCCGGAGGGGTACCGATGACAAAGCATGTGATAGAGTCGGAGGACGGTTCTGTTGTAACATTTGTGGTGGATGATGAAACCGGGGAGACTGTCCAAGTCGATAATGACGAATAGATATGTCAACCTCCTCATTCGTCCGTCTATACGATGCTTGGGTGGCTTGCTCGCCGTGGATCGGTTATCGGTAGGCGATGTTTGATTTCTGAGAGGTAGGATTGAGTATCGAGTGGTCCGATCTTCTTGAGATGTTGCGCTCAGATTGGTTGTATAGAAACCTAACTGAGTCAAAGTATTCGCGTATCTGGAAACGGCACCGCGAAGACGTTTCAATGGACGAGCATGAGTTTAGAGAGTTCTGCTATTGGGCACGAGGGGAGATAGGTGCCTGTAGAGAGAGAGGACGGATACCTGACCCTGCCGGGTACGCTCACGATACCGGATATTACTACGATGAGACTAAGGATCTCTATGTGATACACCTGCAATCTAAGAAAAAGCCCATGTCTATACCGGGAGATATGTGGCGGTCTATGAAACAGTCGTATTCTAACTGGGATGGCTCTCCTTCCAGTGTGAATGAAGTCTCTCGTAAGTTTGGATTGGCCAGAACTACGGTTACTGAGCTTTTTAGGTCAATGGGAATGACCCATGACTCCTCTCCTTGGTCAGAGGAAGAGCTAAATGTCACCGATGAGCGCTCATTGGTAGAGGATTTGCTCCGCGCCAAGGAAGAACGGGTGCTCGTTAAGGCAGAACGCAAGGAATATAGGCGAGTTACTAAGGATGCTGAGTCTTTTCGGCGTATAGACCTGCTGGCAAGCCGGATTGCTGGGCGTTTCAGTGAATCTGCGGGGGTATATGAGGTGCCTAAGCTGGATTTAGGGCCGCCAGAGGAGGATTATGCGCTCGTTATGTCTCCTACAGACTTCCATTGGGGTAAAAGAGGGGCTAATTACGACCGTAGGACCGCTCAAAAGCGCCTATTCTCCATCTCAGAGAGGTTATTGGCCCGTGTTGGTAGGGGCGGTAGGCCAAGTAAGGTGATTGTGGCCCTTGGTGGCGATGGTTTGCACATAGACAACATGAATAGCAGCACAACTCGCGGTACTCCGCAGGATTGTGACGGCTCACCGGAAGATTTGGCGTGGTCTTACGTCATGATGTGCCGTGATTACATAGATATGGTGCGCCAGTTCGCACCTGTAGAGCTATTTGTTATCCCCGGCAACCACGATAGGTACTCTGCTACGCTTATTCGGGCTGCTCTTGCTGGTTGGTTCTCAATGGTTGATGATGTGACGGTCTGTCAGTCCTACAGCAACAGGCAGTACATCACATTTGGGAACAGTCTGGTGGCCTTCCTGCATGGAGATACCGGGAAGGTGAAGGATTGGCCCGCAATCGTAGCTGGAGAGGTGCCCGAACTGTGGGGAGCTACCAAGTGGCGCTTCATCTTCACCGGTCACCTTCATACTGAAAGAGAATTGCCTACCTATGGCAACGTAACTGTCTACAGGATGCCCAGTCTGGCCGGAAACGATGCGTGGCACGAAAGAAAGGGTTACAAGTCTCGTAAGGCTTTGATAGGTTATATGATCTCAGAGGACCGTGGAGTCATTGGTCTTCATGTTGAACCAGTTTTAGAGGACGATTGATATGGCAGTTACTTTAAGGCCCGGGCCGACTGGCAGTGTGGTTAAAACTGCTATAAGCGAACTGCCCCACAAAGTGGTAGAGGGCGATACGCTTGCAGAAATTGCAGCGAAAAGGGGCGTCTCTTTGTATCTGCTTCAGCAGGCAAATCCGGGCGTGGATCCCTTGGCTCTTCAGATAGGCTCTGAATTAAAGATGCCTCGGAAGCTGGTGCTGAAGGATATTCCTGCGAGAGTCGCAGCCATGCCATTGGGTGAACTCCCTAAGTGGATGACTCAGGATGAGTTTAACGACATCGTTATGAATCTGCCACCTAGCGGGGGGAGCCGCGATGATGTTCAATATCGGGCCATGCAAATAGCCGCGCAGATAGCACTGCACCGTTCCAAAGGGCTAACCGATGAAGGTTTGCTTGAAGAAACTCCATCAGAAGTTACTACCGGACCCTGAGCTTACTGAACGAGTCGGATTGTGATGTAGATCACAACTGAAGCCACGAACGCGCCGTAGCAGGTTCCAAGAAACATACCAAGAGAGAAGAAGCCAAACTCCTTGGTCCATCCCTTGGCATTAGCTGTTAGCTTTTTTAAGTCCATAGTGGTCCTTGTACCAGCCACCACCCTTGAGAATGAATGAGCCTGCACTGACCTTCTTGGTGGGGTCGGCTGTGTGACAGATCGGACAAGAGGTCGCCGCCTCACCGACCTTGAGAAGTGCTTGAAACTCCTCTCCACATGAATCACATTGGTACTCGTAGATAGGCATTGTTATCCCCTACATCAATGGTCCGGGTTGGTCCTTATACCACGCTGCAAATAGAATTTCTTTTTGCTCTTCGTCAGAACGGCCCTCAAGCTCCCCTTCGTCTACAAGCCAGTGGGCTAAGGCTTTCTGATCTTTAGTCAGATCGTCATAAGAATCTGGTGGTTTCTGAGCCATTAGTCACCTACGCTGAGATGTAAATTGTAACAGGGACAGCACTGGCTGGCGATGCGGGAGTGAAGGCGGTTGCCAACCAGTTGGTTGAGCCGAAGATGGACAGCGCGGCGCTGAAGGCCAGACTACGAGGGAAGATGTAGTTCTTTGATTTCCCAGAAGGACAGAAAAGAACCATGTCCGGTTGTGTACCGCCGGGGGTAGTGGCTTCACCGCCGCTTCCATCACGGTTCCACATCGTTAAGTAAAAATCAGTTGTGTTCAAACGGTTGTCTATAAAGATTTGTTGGACATTGGTTGCGCCATCTTGGACAAGTTCTGCGGTGATGTCGCACACAAGATCCCTGTATACTGTTGAAAAACTGGGTGTGCCGACTGTATATTTTAGTATAGCCATTCGTGTCTCCTAAGAGGCCGTTAGGTAAAGGGTAGAGGAGGCACTGGGTGCAGTTGTTACCTGTGGCGCTGAGTTATCGCCAGTGACGCAGTAGGAGATAGCCTCGGTGAAAGGAATCCCGTCTGGCATAACGCAAGAGAAGGTCGTGCTTGCAGGAACCATAAAGGTCATCAACGGTACTGTTGTACCTAGAACTGGGCTTGATGAATTGTAAAATCTAAGGAAGACTGCACCGCTTCCAGAGACAAACTCTATGGCCCACACTACCCCTGAACCACCAGTAATATCAGTTACCATTGTATCTGTGGCGGCAGTATCAATACTCAACGAGTAGGTTGGTCGTCGTCCGGTTGCACCTCTGGTAATAGCCATTTATTTCTCCATGAGTCTTAAATACTTGGTATACCTCTTATCAATTTACTATAACAAACTTTGGCAACTTGCGTTGTGGTCCATTTATAACTAAACCCTTGTCAAGGAGTTGACAATGGAAGGAATTAGTGATTGGATAGAATCTTTATCAGATAAAGATTTGACTTTTCTTGAGTTATGTCTCCGCGATGAAATTAAAAAAAGAAGGCCACGCAAGAAGCGTAGCCTTAGCGAAAGAACAATATCTATGATCGCAGATCTGAAGCTTTACCCGCCAAGGTTCGTGGCAGAAAAGCATAGTGTGTCTCGGCAGTACGCTTACGAAATATGTAAGCGATACGATATTCATCCGATTAGTCGGAGGCGTTTGCCACTAGGTATCCAAGGTTTGGAATAAAGCAGTAGCTTTTTCCAGAAGCGGTTACGTAGGCGGCTGAACCTCTAGCGCATCGCTCTGAAATAGTTACTTTAGCTACTTCTAGCTCTCTTTGATTTGCAAAAGAGAGTTCTAAACAGCTTCCGGCTGTGAATATAGACATGGTTAGTTTCTTTGATTTCTTAGCGGCATTGCGGTCTTTTTTTGGCTCAACCGTTTCACCAGCCCAAGGTGGTTCTACTTTCTTTGACTTAGCCATTGCCGTCTCCGTGTTAGTAATATAGTTATAATAAGTTCTGTCAGGTGACAAGTAATAGGAGATGAGATGCCCCGCAAGCAAAACAAGAAAGAAACAGATAACTCAAAAGAAGAAGCCGTTGCTACACTAGACGAAAGGTTTAGCTTGGATAGCTATGACGGCATTCTAGGAAGCCTAAAGGTTGTAGCAGAAGGGATCGCCAGTGAAACGCTTACGCGGGACAAGGCCGACCTTCTTCTTAAAGTTTTAGGATCTGCCCGTTCAACCCTGACAGAGAAGCGCAAAACATCAGCGATATCAAACAGGGCGGTTGATACTTCACACGCAAGCAACTCCTCAAGAGAGATAACCTCTAAGGGTCCATTTGCTGTGTATGCTATGGCGGATAAAATTCTATGATTGGACCGGGTGATCCCGATTTCTGGAATCCAGAGAAGTTCCTTCCGCAACTGAGTGTTAGAACAAAGAGCGGAGGCATTGCCCCCTTCGACCTCTGGAGCCACCAGAAGATTCTCAGCGCAGCAGTGATACGTTGTTATCAGGAGAACAAATGGTTGTGCCATGTGAAGCCGCGTCAGGAGGGAAGCTCTACGTTCTTTACGGGAGTTCTATTCCAGCATGTTGCATTTAGGTCTGGTTGCTATGCTGGGATAGTAGCCCACAAGAGGGAGGTGTCTGAAAAGCTGGCAAGGATTGCGATTAGGTTTCACCAAACATGCCCGAGGTCAATTAGGCCGTACAAAACCCCCGGACTTAAGCGAACGCTAGAGATACCAAGAGATGATGGTGGCGATAGCTTGCTGACAACAGCATCTATTAAAGATGATGAGCCTCTTCGTGGGGATACGGCTCAGGTTGTTTTAGCAACGGAGATAAGTTCGTGGAAGGGGAGGTCTGGTGAGGATGCTTGGACCTCTGTCCTCAACGCAGTGCCCGAAGATGGTGGGATTATTTTTGGTGAAAGCACTCCAAAATACTATGGAGATCAGCTACACAAGGTCTTTGAAGATTCACACAAGCCGGGTTCTAAGTGGCTTTCTGTCTTTATACCTTGGACATTTGTTTCTGAGTATTCCAGAAAGGTTCCCCACGGATGGATGCCTCGGCCAGAAATACTTGATTACGCAAACAAGAACGGGCTAACACCTGAGCAGGCGCACTGGATGCAGGCGGTTGGGCTTCCCAAATGTCGAAATAACTTATCTAAGTTTCAGGCCGAGTATCCAATTAATGAACTTGATTGTTTCGGTCTTGCTGGAGATCCTGTATTCAATAGCGAAAAGCTAATGGGTACTCTTAAAAAGATGGATGGGGCAACTGGTATCGCCAGTGAAGCCAAGGAGCTTGAGATATTCAAGCCACCAAATATTGATCATAGATACATCATTGCTGTTGACCCGGCCTCTTCTTGGTCTAAGAAAGACAAGTTTGGTGTAGAAGTAATTGATCTGTTTCAGTGCGAGCAGGTGGCAGAGTATGAGGGGCACATGGATGCGTACAACATGGCAAAAATGTTGGCAGACCTCGGAGCAAAATATAATAAGGCGACTATATACGTTGAAGCCAACGGAGTTGGCGATGCTCTTCTAAGCCATCTCTTATCGCCGTCAGTTGGGTACAACATGGTCTATCATAGGAAATCAACGAATCCGTTAAATAGAAGCAGCGGCTCGTCCTTGGTTCCGGGTTGGTGGGCGTCTGCGGCAACAAAGTCTGCGGCCATAAGTTTCTTGCAGGAGCTTATTGAAGATAATTCTATAATCATACACTCTCAGAGATTGCTCCGACAGTTGATTCAATATCGTGGACAATGGGATAAGTTGTCTAGAGATGCAGAGGGGGGACACTATGATCTTACCGCAGCGTTTGCCCTTGGAGCTTGGGCGTATCGTAACGAGGTTAAACGGGGTAATATACGGAATCGTTCGACCAGTGGAGAACTTCGCAAGGCAGCTTGGGATAGGCTATTAGAAAGACTAGAGGGCTCAGCAGAGAGCGATTGGACTAATCGTTGGGGTCAACACAAGTGAGGTAATTATGGCTAACGAGAACAGTGATGCACTTCTTCCGCAAGACAGCAGCAAGGAAGACAAAACCCGCAGGAGGATGGTTGCCCTTGTGCAGCAGACCGAGAAGTGGTTTGAAGATAATTTGGCAGAAGAAGCCATGCGGAACCTTGCGTACTACAGAGGAAAGTTTTGGGCTGGTGACGGCTACGCAACCAATAAAAAGGTTCGCAGCTATGCTGCTCAGAAGAATGAAATCTTTCCGATTATTGATACTATTGTATCAACTCTTGCTATGGATCTCCCACAGGTTGAAGCCCTTGATCAGCGTGCGAGAACCGCTGATATTCCACGGCGTCCTACCGATAAAACAATTCAGGGAAGAAGGATCTCTGCTGTCCTTAACTGGTTTGCAGAAGAAGATGAGCTAGATTCGGTTGTTCAAGAACTTGTGCTTCATGCCCTTTTGTTTCGCTCATCTGTGGTGAAAGTCTCTTGGTCTAGCTCCTTGGGTCGGCCCGTGTGGAGAACAAAGCTGCCGTGGGAGGTACACTTTGATCCTATGGCCAAGAGAGTCGCTGATGCCTCTTGGTGTTTTGAGAGATTTACTCTTCACATTGATGATCTTAAGTCTAGGATGAAGTCAAAAGTCTATGATAAACCAAAGAAAGGAATCAAGGCAGACGCCTATCCAAGAACCTTGATTGATCAGCATGATAAAGATTTAGACTCAAAGCAGGAGCAGCTTAAAAGCCTTGGGCTAAAAGAGTATATTTCTTTGGTGGAGTTTTGGGACTTCAGAAGTGGAAAGCTATACCACCTACACCCACCAACAGGCCAAGTGCTGATGGAAACAACGATACCGTATGGTCGCCCATACGAGACTTTGGTGTTTCATAATGGTGTTGGCCGTATTGATGGAATACCAGATGTTACTTTAATTGCAGAGATGCAGCGGGACATAAACGAACTTGTCAGTGCTAGGCGAGAGATTGTTGCTCGCCTGCCCAAGCGTATGCTTGTTGATGCCACACTGTTCCGGTCAGACGACGAGTTCTCTCGTTGGAAAAACTCTCGGACATGGGAGCCACAACTTGTGCAGAAGCCTGTTGATGGGAAGATTGCTGATCGAGTATTTGTTACTCCCAGCATGGATACTACCTTTGACTTCAATAGGACGCTTGAGGATGAGGTTCAGGGCGTGAGGAGAATTGTTGGCGAGGCTGATTATCAGCGGGGTGTTGTTAAAAACATACGCACTGCGGCAGAGGTTGATGCTCTCCGAGGTTCTATCGAGGGCCGAGTTAATATTCGGATGAGAAAGCTTGTTCGTGTTGTCAAGGCCATGTTTGAATTAGGCAAAAATGTTACTCGCTGGGCGGTTCTTAACCCTACTGATTCTCGTATTGACCTTGCAAAAATTGCAGCAATGACTCAGGTTGATGTCGGTGGTGAGATTGTCGGAAGAGACTTTGTGGAGGGCGTTATCAATTTTAGATTGCTGCCGTTCTCACCTCTAATGGAAGACAAGCATACCAGAAGAGATTCTTTGACTCAATTACTTCCAACGCTGCTTGGCAGTCCGCTTCTGGAACACCTAGACCAGAAGGAATTGATGAAGGAGATCATAGAGCTTTATGGGTGGCGACCATCTATAATGGTTCCAGAGAAGTCTGGGCTGCCAACTGATAAAGAATTGGCTTCCGCGCAGGAACAGATGGCCGAGCAGGCTCAGGCTCAGGCATCTCAAATGGAACAATCTCCAGAAACTCCAGTTGAAGAACCCATACCTGCTGGGTTACAACAAGCACTGTCATCAATTGGTCAGGCATAGGGGGAATCATGCGCTTCAAGGAACTAGCAAAAAAAGCATCCAACGGACACAAGAAGGCAACTTCTGTTTTCCTTATGGTTTTACCAAAAGGCATGATGCCAGAAGGGGCAGACGCCAAGAAATATGCTGAAGAGGTTTCTGATGATGAGTCTGTTGAAGATTATGAGCTAGAAGAAGATTCTTTCTTTGAGTATATGGGCGTTAGCGAAGAAGAGGTAGAGAATGATGATCCAAATGTGGATGAGCAGGGAACTGGCTTTCCTGATCTCAAACTAAAGAAGGCCATATTCGATTCTCTTAAGCCTCTTGATTTGCCTGAAGAAGCAGTAAAGGCTGTCTGTAGTGCTGTATATGATGGGATATTGGGCGGCGATATCTTTCCAAGGCTAGAGAAAGGACAGGAAGAGGCCCATAACAGCAATAGTGATGAAGAAGAGTCTGATTACTAATGCCACTATTTAACTATACCTGTACTGATGGGCATAAGTTTGAAGAGTTGGTGCGCGATAGAGATGCAGCAACCATCTCTTGCGTTATTGATGGATGCACTTGTATTGCAAATCGTTCTACGGTCTATGCGGTAAAAACCATTGGTCCAGTGTTTGAGCACCTAGAGGCTTATAATAATAGTCTATTAAGTAAGCGCCAAAGAAAAGCTGGCATGGAACTTCGATCTGCTAAAGATATAAGAAAGATGGAAGAGAGCCTTGGTTTAAGGCGTGTCGATCCTAACGGTTCTCATGGGCGATCTCTTTTAGAGCAGCAGATGGACGACCACCGTGATATTAGCAAAGTCAAAGAGTGTGATGGCCATATCGCGGCTGTTGATCATGTTGCAAAAACCGAATTGACTAATCAAACAGGATGGACCGATGCCAAGTACCGCAATTGGAAATCAACCCACGATGCCGCAATCGCTACCGCCGAGTCCGGGGGGGTCGACCTCTCCTCAACTAAGCGAGGAGCAACTCCAAAATCTCCCGTTGGAAGAACTTGAAGCATTAGTTTTTCAACGGGCATCAGAATTACAATCTGCAATGAGAGGGACAGACATGCCAGCACCAGAAGAATTAGTAGAAGGAGCCCCAGCCCCAGCCCCAGCAGAAGGAGCCCCAGTAGCTGGAGCCCCAGCGGGCGCGGCTCTACCGCCTGTTGATCCAGAGCTTGTTCTTGCAGCAACGTCGGTTCTTGTAGCTGCGGGATTGTTGGGTGAAGTAACAGATCAATTAACTCCAGAAGTTGTGGCTGCGCTGCAATCTTTAGTTGACAAGATTAGGCCGGGACTTTATGACTTGTCCGTGCCAGAAGAACTTATGGAGGTTTTGAATGGACTTGCAAACGGAACAATCGGGCTCGACGTTGCAGGAGACGCAGAAGCTGCCGCAGCAGCCGGAGCCGGTGGACCAGCCGGAGCCGGTGGACCAGCCGGACCTATCATCTAATGAATCTACTGATGAGGGTTCTGAAGAAAGTGTTGTTGCTGGAACTGATGAAGAAGTTGTTTCAGAAGGACAAGAAAAGCTAGAGGCGGCGGTTGCCGAGGTAGAGGCTGGCGCAGAGCCCCCTACTGAAGTCGAGGCAACCTCGGAAGCCGAAGACATAGCAACAGAAGTTAAGTCTATAGAATATGAATCGCTGCAAGATGTTGTATCTTCTCTTGAAGATCTTTCTCCCGAGATTCGTTCTCATATTGAGCCTGTGGTTGGTCTAGTTAAAGAGGCTCATGTACAGTATAAGGCGGCTAAAGATAAGTATGAAAGCGCCACCAAGGAGCTTAAGGACTTTGCCGCAGAGATGAAAGAGTATGGTGTAGAGTCTGAGGCTGTTGTAGAACGATTTGAAGCGCAACAGAAAAGCATAGAAAGCCTGAATGAAGCCTGTGTTAATACAACATGGACAGCATTTACTCGACTGAACCCAGAATATGTTGGCCTAACAGAAAAAACTAAAAATATTTTTAGTGAAGTTGTTAGTACAATATTGGACAAATTTTCGGGTGATACAACACTTGACAAACTGGAAGAGGCTTACAAATATGCCCTATATACCTCTGGGGAAAAGGTTGATGCGGTAGCTGAAACACCCAAGGTTGAGGTGAAGAAAGAGGTCGTCCAAGAAGAGAAGAGTGTAAACGTTAACAGCAAGGCCCAATCGCTTGTCGCTGATGGGACGACGCCCCCATCCAACCCGGTGCTTGATGTTGACGATATGTCATGGAACGAGATATTGAATCGTCATCTTCATTTGTTGGAATAGTATTGAAGATGTTTTCATTATAAGGAGTCTTAGATGGCACTCTTAGAGTACGCTACCTTTACAGTACCCGATGTCGTAAAAAAGTCGGTTGTTTCTTTTTATAACCAAGACCCTCTGCTTCAGGCATTGCAGTCTCGCCATAAGGTCAAGAGGTCTGGTGGTACTGAGGTACGTATTCGTCGAGTCAAGTCTGCTCACTCTCAAGTGACTCAGATTGATGCTACGAACATGAGTGTTCCTCTGTCAAAAAGCGAAACCTTCGGAACCCTGACAGGTGACTGGGCGCGTTACATTAAGCCAATCGTTCTTCCTCACTTCGACCGTGATCGGATGCAGAGCAAGGAAGATCGTGCCAACTGGGTTAAGGATACTACCGAAGCTGCTATGATGAGCTTGAAGAACGATGTCCTTCGTCGTCTTTACCTCGGTGATTCCACAACTACAGCACTCGCTGGTCTTGGAAGCTTGAATGGAGAATACGGAAACGGTACTGCTTCTGGGTTTGCCCGTGGCGCTATTGAGTTCGTTGCTCCAGCAACTCAGGCATCAACAGGAAACAGCTATCTTGGCCAAGCTCGGTTGAATGATTCCACCAACTTTGTAGACAACTGGCATAACCAGTTTGCAGAGTGTTCGGCTATCGGCACTGACTTTCTGAAGGCTGCTGAAGAAGTCAAAATTACTGCCGATAGCTTTGCTGATGACTCTGAGGGTATTTCTCTCGGCATCCTTAGCATTGCGAATCAAGTCCTTCTTGGTGAAGAGGTTCGCTCTTACCCCGGTGGCTCTTCTAACGCTGCTGCTGTCATGTACACGCCCGAAGACATCAAGTCTGGTAAGGCTCATCCTACAGTCTGGATGGTCGGTGGTATTCGGTATTACAGCAATCGCTGGATGACAGCAACCGGTATGGATTCGTCAGAAACACGCGACCAGCATGTTTATCTCCTCAATCCGAATCAGATTGAGTACTGGGTCAATGCTAATAATGATTTCCGCGTGACTAAGTTCACCGATCATCTCGCAACTTCTAACCAAGATGCAGACATCGGTTACATCATCATGGAATCACAATTTGCTGTTCCTAACCTAATGGCGAATGGCGCTGTTGCGAATACCAAGTAGGAGATTAAAATGTCTATCGGACCTATTGTATATCTAAGTAATCCATCGGATACATCGACAAGCCAAATGGCACCTGTCGGTACTGTCCGTGCGTTCATCCATCCGACCTATGGATACCAACAGTATCGCGCTGTCAAATGTGCGGAAGCTGGTGTCAGTGCTGGCATTGCTGTTGTTTGGAAAAGCGGCTCAACGACTGGTGAGGTCGAGCTTCCTGCCGCTGCTAACGCAGAAGTGAACAAGATTGCTGGTATCGCCCAGCAAGCCATTGCAAGCGGAAGCTATGGTTGGGTCTTGTGCTCAGGCGATGGCCAAGCGATGGCTGGAGAGGCTGTTACTATTGACAATCTGATGTTCACTACTGGCACTGTTGGTCATGTGGATGACGCGGCTACTGCCAGCGCCATTGAAAATGCCGCCTTCGGCACCTTCATCACAGGAACAGCATCACCAGATGCACTTGTTCATGTGCGCGTCTCGGGCCTTCTCTAGCCACTAATTGAGTATGGGGCTTCGGCCCCTACTCCTTGGAGGCTAAATGCCATTGCCGCATAGGATTAAGTACGCGACCGTTGGTTCACACAGCGTGTCATCCACGGCCTCTGCCAGTGGTGCGCTGGTAACAGCCGGTACGTCGGGTTCAGCCACTCCTAGTGGGCTTGTTCGGCTGGGCACACTTACCGGCACGATTGCTTCTGGCAGCAGTCTTACAGCAGGGGCTAATGTTACAGGGATCTATCTGGCGTCAGATTCAGACGGTAGATATCCAATAACAGATGCCTCTGTAACAACTAAGCTTGGCCTGCTTGTTACGACTGCTATCGCTGGGTTTGCTCTTAGGATTGAGCAGGATGTGTATATCTCTGGTTCAGTTTATGTTGTGACCAAATTGGCATCAGGTGATTCAGGGACAGCAACGTATACTCTGACATTCAGAGAAGCTGTGTAACAGGCGGGGTTATGCTCTCACACATCAGGCTCCTGCGTTATACTGGCGTAGGGGCTTTTTTATTTAGAGGTTAAAATGGATTTAGCAGGACTTCGTTCTCAGGTTGTGGCAATTACTGGCTACCCAGAAAGGGGTACGGTTGGTCAGGAACGACTAAACTCTGCAATAAACTATTCACTCCGTCAACTCTGGCGGGAGATGCCAGAAGCCTTAATGAAAGAAGAGTTTAGGTTTAGGTTAGAGCCACCTGTTTCAAAGAACACCATAAAAATAAACACCTACAACCCGCTTGTCTTTGAGGTTAAAACTACTCCAACAACCCTGACTGACACATCATTTGCTGCGGACGGCACGCTCTCGGCCCGGTGGCTTGAGATCGAGAAGGACGGAAGATATATCTACAGAAGGGTTCAAAGCATATATTGGCACTCAACCTCAGAGCAATGGAAGATTATCATAGATAAGCCTTGGGAAAACCTTACTGATGCTGATTTGACTTATCGAATCTTTACTAAGGAATATCCCTATCCGTCCGATGTTCAGAAGATTCGCAAGATCATGTACGATCCTGAGAACTCTAGCCATAAGATCACCTACTCGTTGTTTGCTGATGAACTGTATGATTGGAGGCTTGGCCACGGATACCGTGATTCTGGTGTTCCAAGCCGCGCTGCGAGGGGTGACTTCTTTACGCTACCTTCTCCACATTATAAGCCAAAGGTTACTGTTGCCGTCTCTCAGGCGACGAAAGACTGGTGGGGTCACAATCCAATAGATGGTTCTACAGAGGCAGATTACGGTCCTGCTGGAACTTTTAGTTATAAGGTTGTTCATGTTTGGGGTCGTCGCCCCCTGCTTGACCCAGCGCATCTTCGACCGACTACCGTTGCCCCAGCACACGAGGTTAAAGGAACCTTGCTTCCGTTCTATCTCTCCTCGCCATCGGAAGCGTCCGAGCAAATAACAACTACTTGGGGTGGGGGTGCCATTAAGATTGTTACCCCAGATGTTGACTATATAAATGGGTACGGTCAGGAATCAGACACCACAACAGACTTAGGCTTGTCTTATCACAGGGGCGGCGTTGAGAAGTGGATCTTTAGGGCAAGACACGCAACAGAAACCCCAGCAGCAGGGACAGTTCATGAAGATGTTGAGTCCGATGGGATCTATTATCTATGGGATATAGTAAAGGGATACGAAGCAACAAATGCAGACGAGACGATTGATCGTGGTGCTGATGATCCTGTTGATAAAACGATCCCCCTGAAGGACATTCACGGGCACTTTCACATTCGATTCGACTCTTACCCTGAGTCGGCTGTTGACGTGCTAATGAGCATCATTAGAAGGCCAGATACATTGAAGTATGATACCGATGTGTCTAGGGTTCCGCCAGAGTGTTATGGTGCTCTTGTTGATCTTACTTGTTCCTACCTTGTGGGTCGTAGAGATGGCGAGCCGAAACGGGAGAGCTACTACTTTAGTCGATATCTTGAAGAGGTTGACCGGCTTAGGGGGCTATATACGTTCTCTGGATTTCAAAATCCCGCTTTCGGGGATGGGCTGCATCCATCTCCAAGTCAAGAGGGTCGCAATTACGCAGTCAAAGAAGGCTAGTCATGTTTAAAGAGTATGCGGCAAAAGCTCTATCAGCTAAGGTTATGGCGGAACTGCCAATTTCTGATGGAAAAAAAGCATATCAGATCATCAACTTTGACGTTGGCGTTCAGGGTTTTCTCAACTCTGGATTAAGATTGATGCCGCTTATCCCTGACGTTTGGAACGGTTCTACCACTGACAGTTCGTCAGGCGCACAGCCAACACCATTCTCTGGTGTGATTGGTTTTGCGGAGGGATTGTTTGATGGAGGGGCTAGGCCAGAGCTTCTATTTCTAACTGAGACTGGTGTATTTCGATACACCCCTTGGGGTAGAGCCAGCGGTGCTGTGGGGCTTCGTGGTCTTGAGGAACAATACACCTATATAGAGAACACAGCCACAAGCGTAACCCCGCAGGGGGATCAGCGTTACCCTGCACAGTCTGTGCAGTTTGGCAATACATTATATTTTAACTTTGGAGACGGCGGACCCACTTGGGCGTGGGATGGCTCGAAGGTCCGCGTCTTTGGATACTCAGAGACACCAATCCCGCCAACGGCCCTCGGGCCTACTGGGGCCTCGGATACGGATTCTGCCGGTGCCTTCTCTGTGCAAGGCAGAATCGGAACCATATCATCTAATATGGTGCTTGATAGTGATGATGACTCAGATTCTGCACACGGTATACTTGCTGGCGAGTGGAAGTATTCTATCGTGTTTGAAAATAGTGGTGGCGCATACTCGGCAACATCGGGTCCAAGCAATAGTTGTTACATTACTTCTACTCATACAGCCACCGCAGCCGATGCGGAAGCCTATAGAAGGTCTTTTTGGTTATACAATATCCCTACTGGGCCAGCAGGTACAGTTGCTAGGATAATAATTCGCACACCAGATTTGCAAAACACAACAATTGCTGATGGCGATCATACCCCAAGATTTCTTCATAGAATCCCAAATAACAATGCTGTTGAGTATACTGACAATACGACAGACGGCGAGCTTGGTTCTCCGTGGATTGACCGTGATCCTGTCCCTTCGGGGTTTTATTTCATGAAGGGCATGGGTGGTTCGCTGTTTTTGTGTGGGAACATCGCCTACCCTTACAGGGTCTGGTGGTCAGAGCAGACAAGTGTTTTTGGAGCGACCCCAGAAAGCATTATACAGAATCATTTCTTGGATCTATCCCCAACAACTGGTGCTATTACCGGGGTACACGCCTCAACACTGGGTAAGCCTGAAGATGCTGTTGGTGCCCTGTTTGTCTTTAAAGAAAGATCTGTACATTTTATATCAGGCAACTATCCTGAGTGGAGGTCTGGTCTTCTACACCCAATGGCGGGTCTTGCTGGGCCAAGTCTGATTCAAACCGCACCCGATGGTACAATTGTTTGGTTTGGAAATGGGACATTCTGGGCGCGTGAACTGTCTGAGGGTCGGATTATTGATATTGGTCTACCCATCAAGAAGCGGCTGGGCAGAGTTAATCCGTCTCTTGCAAGAAAGGGTGTATCTTGGGTAGACAAAACTACCGGCGTGCTGACCTTTGTGCTTCCGATGGGTGATGCACAGACCCCAAACCTAGAGTTTGTATGGGACCACAGGTTTACTGGATGGCGGATAAAGGACGGCCTAGAGATAAAGGCTGCGATTACTCTTGCCAGTTCTGATATCCTGTTGATTAGCGGTAACTACACTCCGTCTGGAGGAACTGCGATAGGTGAAAGCGTTTACGCTTATGGCAACTCTTATCCGGGGTACGCTGTATCTAGTCCAACGGCGACCTATCGAAGCGGGTGGGCATCTATGGAGGAGCCGGGACCGGGGATGCACACGCTCTCTCACATCAATGATCTTATCGTTACAATGAAAGAATCATTTAATGGAACGGCTGACGTATATAGCTATCAAGACTGGGACGGTGATAACTATATCGAGTCTGGCACTATAACTGCATCCCACCCAGAAAATATAGACATCGCATACTATGATAGCGCGACATATGATGCTTCTGTGTATAGAGACTCTCGAACATACTCTGATCGAGTTGCATTAAGCATTTCTTCTGCATCTATATTTCAAGTAAAAATTGAATCATCAGATCCTTTGTCTATATTGGGGCTAGATGTCTACGGTCCTCTTGTGGCACTACCGGGCGGGAGGACTCCACAATGACAATATTTCTTCCAAAAGGGATAAAGGGCGGGAGTGTGGTTGATCCTGAAGAACTTGGAGATGAGTTTGTTCGAGCAAGCGCCATTTCTCAAGATATGACCCAATACCAGTGGACTAAAGAATCATTTTCCGATGGCAACAATTCACAAATTAACCTGTTGAAGCCGGGGGCTCCGGTTGCAATCACCGAGGTAAGCCAGCGGGCGTATCTAAGAGGAACCACTGGGGGGGCGGCGCGGGCGGATTACCTCGATGGGGATGTGGGTGTAAACCCTTTGCTTACGACGGCAGACGGTGATCCAAACCTGTTTCATGTGCCCTATAACCGAGGATTTGTGGAGATTACTGGTTCTACCGATATGAGTATTATCATAGCCAGTGAGTATCCAGAACTGATAATGGTGGCCTTTTCTTTTCAATATGCAAGGCGGGCTCCGGCTAATTTTTTTGTAGATCTCGCTGAGTCTTTAAGCATAACACCAGCGGTTCAGGTTAGGGTTACAGTAGATGGTTCCCCAATCATAGGCGCTGGCCTTGAAAATGCTCCTCCAAACGGAGCTACGCGGGGGATGGGCTACAAGATGCGGGCGCTAAGAACAACAATCGTGGGCATGAGAATGCTTCCGGCAGGCTCTCATATCATAAAGGCAGAAGCGGCCCAGCCGCCGGTTGAAATTAATCAAGCAGCCAGCGGCGATGAAGGTATCGGCTCAACCATATCGTTTGAAACCCCACCTGACGAGAGTGTTTGCATCTGCCACAGAAGCCTCATGGTGTTTCGCTTTCCACGCGGCCAGTGGATTGGAGGATAAATGGGAGTAATAAAGCCAAAGTCGGGTGATACGATTACACCTGCCAGCGTTAGTGATATGTACAACTCTGTCAAGGCGGTTGTAGATAGCGTTCCGACTGCATCTATATCGGATTCTTGCTTTGGTCCTCAGTCCCTGCCTTCGTGTGTCCCGCACCTCGCTTCTAGCACGACGGTTGGCTCTGATTCAACCGGTTTCACTGTTAGTGCATCGTCGTCCGACAGAACGATTGTATCACCACATGGCAGCACACCCTCTTATCGCATGGATTCTGAAACAAAGGCCGATGTTACCGCAAACTGGAAAACGATACTACACCTTACGCCCGGTGGTGGGTATGAGTTGCCACCGTGCAAGGTGTTGGTGATGTTTGATACGACGGTTGATGCGATAACTAAGCACGCTAATTGGACTTACGTCAGTCAGGGTTGGTTTTCTGTTTATTATATTGCTGATATCGGTGCTGGTACTACAGTTTATTGGGAAGCAAGAAACATGGGCATGGTTCATGGCTACGCCGATGCGACTGCGACTGACGACAGTGCTAGTGCGACAGTAATAAACCACCTCGTTGACGAAGCTGTGTCGATCTGGTTTGTTATAGATCAAACAGGCGCAACATCTAACTGGACGCTGGAGAGCATCGTGGTGAAGGCCGCTCTTGGGACTGGGATTGGCAGACATGACGTTGGACCATTAAATATGGTTCTTAATAACGCAAATCTTTCTTTTGTTGCCTTCTATAAGGACTCGTAATGCCAACCCTATCAAGCATGTTTATATCTTCTGGCTCAGTTGTCTCTTCAGAGGACATCTATTCGGGTGGTTTGTTTGAACCGAAGGCTACTCCAACCACGCTTGAAATCCTGAATGGTGGGCTAGACGAAGCAAACTATGGTGCAGGCATCGGAACGATTGAGCCATATATGTGTCAGTATGGGTCTTTTGCAATTGGGTATTATTCTGGATTTACTAAAGATCATAAGGTCTTTGCAAACACTGTCTCTAGAAATATCGGCACAAACGAGAAGCAGCACCATATTCATACTGAGTTGTCAGCCACAATATACCTCCCGTGGGCACCATCGGTATTGCTCTATGGCTACCAAGCATTTTTTCAGCATGATGCAACTATATGGGACGTGAACGGCACGCCAGTTGAAGAAGACTGGGCAATACAGCTTGGAAGAGCCCCTGCGGGAAGCGACCAAACTCTAAAAAAAGAATCAAAGATGCTTCTGCCTTGGGGCAGGGCATCGAACATTGCTGCTACGGCGGCTGGCGGTAGCGCAGTCGAACACGACGAGCAGCGATGGAGGTATGTTAATAAACATCAGACAGAAACCAGTGTTGTTAAAGGCTATCACAGTTTTGAGGTTCAGGTGTTAGCAAAAGGAATTGCGTTTCCAGATAAGAACAGATCAAAGGTAAAAACGGTTATAGGTTCTTTCTATGCCTTGGCCCTTAGATAGGAGAAAAAAATGAGCTTAGTTGGAGCAGCAAGTTCAGCGGCAATTGGTTTGCTCGCTAAGAAATTATTAGGTGCTAAGGATTTTTTGCCGAAAGGCCTACCGGGAGCAGGGGGTGTTCTTGCTGCTGTTGCAGCCCACATTGCAGCTAAGCCGCAGCGCGATGCTATGAAGAAAGCGCAGGAGCTGGCCGATAAGCTTACGTCACCCGTGTCATCCGAAGAACTGGCAGCAACGAAAACTAAAGCAGAAGTAGAAGCAGAGGGCAAGGTGAGGGAAGCGGAGATGAAGCTTGCGAGGCGTTCGCCGGAGGATATGCCGACCGGAGCAAAGGTCACGGCGCATCAAGGGGTTTTTAAAGAAGGGGTACAACTAACCTCAGAGGCGATAGCGGAGGCAGCGGAAGCACTTCGGAAGCAAAAAGCAGAAGAACAAGCACAAGGCGCGGCGCTCGGTCTTCAAATAGCGGGCGTTACAGGGAAGGAGATTGAAGACTTGATTGGTCTTCTCGGCGGAATGGAACCACTCGGCACTCCAAGAGATCCCGAACAGATTGCGGCTCTTGGCGAAGAAGGTGTGGAAGAACGGGTTGGCAAGTTTTTTGATCAAGGATAGTAACGGCTGGAGCTTACAATGGCAGATAGTGTTGAACAAATGAGTGCAGCCCTCGCAGAAATGGCGGGTGGCGGTGGTAATGTTTATCAAACTGTTGGTGATAAGATTAGCAAGATGGGGCATGCCTACAGCAGGGGCCAGCTTTCAGAAGCCGAAAGGCGAAAGGCGATCAGAGAGATTGTTAATGCCAATTCTGACTTGCTTAAAGAGGGGACCGCCTTTTCCCAAGGGGCGTCTCAGCCCAGCAACGCCCTTAAACTTTGGGCGGAATTTTACACATCAGCGATGGGAGCCCGTACGAAGGCGGCTGAGACTCAAACTTCAGCAAAAAAAGCAGCATATAGCTTCTACGATAAGGTACAACCAAACGTATGGGAGAGAATAGCTGCTGACAGTCAGATTCCGGCTGGAATGCCGGGGTGGGACTCGGAGGCTCGTGGCCAGCCCGGAATAAGAACCAAGATTCATGCGACTATGGGTATGTTTACATATGGCGATTTCAATACAAACATGGATGCCGGTCAAGTAAGCCAGAAGTTTGCGAACACAATTATGCCATCAATCGGAGATCTACTAAGAAACGGTTTGGCTGCTCAAGCACAGGGAGTAGCTGGTGGAGACTATATAGATATACTGGTGCAGGATGCTTCTCTGCTTGAGATACGGGCAGAAGTTAGAAAACGAGTCGAAAAATCGAAACAGGAAGGCTACATAAGCCAAAAGGTTAACACAGACAGAGTTGTTGATGAGACTATTGCTAGATTGAAAGCGGGGGGACTTGGGGAGGATTACGGTCAACAGACCAACGAATCTTTGGCAAGCCAAACAAAAGCGAACAGGGCGTACTTTGAAAAGATGAAGGTGTCACGAGAGATCATGCTACAGAGGGTTGGTGGCGGCGCTGGGGTTGACTGGGATCAAGAGCAGAAATTGTTTCAAGCGTTGGAGGATCAGTTTGATAAGCAGCCCAAGGATGTGCTTGATCCTGAGTTTAGATACGAGATGCCGTGGCAATACACCGACCTCTTAGAATTTAATAAGAGAGAATTGCAGCGCCTACGACATAGAGATCCCGCAGCCGGAGCGGTATTCGCGCTTAAAGAAGCGCATCCAGAAGCTTTTATGTATCTAAAAAACGCCCTTGGCTTTCCGGGCACCAGCTTTGTTGCTAACAAAAGGGGCGCAGAACAGTTGATTGGTTATCCCCGAGCCACCGATAAGGATGCTACCAATGCAGCCCTTGCTATAACATTTATGAAAGAAGCAGCGGATACTGGCCTTCCGGCTGAGACACTGGATTTGCTTTCTCGGGTTATTGTGAAAGAGCTAGGCATTGGCAGCGTCGTTACCCGCGCTAGGGTTAGTCTTTTTACTCCTTCTAGGCTCAAGAACGCGGGAGCAACCCCCTCTACGGTGGCGGCTCTTGAAAATACCGCTAAAAATTGGCTCGTCAATAGAGAGTTCAATCTGATAACACCCTCCGGGCCTGAACTGTATAAGGAGCTTAGGGACGAGTTCTGGGAAGAAAACAAGAAAGACGCCGATACGCTTGGGATGAGACGAAATGAAGACGGTAGCATTGATTTTGATCTGCTTAGTCCCGGCGAAACCATGTGGAAGGCCGCAGTGAGTTCATGGCGCTCAAAGCAAACCAAGTGGGATCCATCGACCAAGACGGATGTTTTAGTGCCAGTGGATGAAGAGTTTCTAAATCTAGTGGCTGGTGATTCTCCCGAGTTGGCAGACTCTCTGGAGAATCTCGTTGGTTTTCTGGTTGGGCCAGAGCAGACTGGCCAAAAGCCAGAGAAAGATGTGGTTGAGTATACGTCTTCTGGAACTGATAATAAGCTTTTTTTGGGGACAGACAGCTTCAGGATTGAAGACGGAACAGGAGCTGTGCTTTTGTCGATGGGGACTCAGGATCCCGGCTATACCGAGCACCTTGCTGCTCTTAGGAAAAGAATTGATGACGGTTCTCTGGTGTCTTCGTCAGCAGAGCCAGAGCAGATTACATTTACCGGCGAGGAGCTAGGCTTGCGACCCGGAGAGGTCTATTCGTATTCGGGCGGGAAGTATTTCAGAGGTGAGGAGGAACTGTCTGAACAAAAGGGGGGGCAGGTTGAGGCAGCCCTTAGAAGGAAGGGCAAGTCTTTTGGTGAACCCACAAGTGGTGGACCAGTATCCCCCCCTGTAATCACAAGTGGTGGACCAGTATCCCCCCCTGTACCGACAGCTCTATCGGCAGGGGTGGCTGCGGTTACCGACACGCCTTCCCCGGCGCCTCCGGCTCCGGCTCCGGTCTCAGAAGAAGAGGTGATACCGGCAACCGAAGCCCTTAAACTACTCGGCATCCCATTATAAGTGGAAGAACAATGTTTACAGCACACGAAATAAACAATCAAATTCTTGTTCATGACACCAGTGATGATGAGTATTTGATCAGAATCCAAAATCCTGACGGCACATTTTCATATAAAAAAATTGAAGTGACTCCCGCTGTAGTCGAAAGCCTCCAAGCAGCGATTGCTGGAAAGCCGAGGTGGGCTTCGGCTAGTTTTGGCAGGCTAAAAAATCAGATAATTCAACATCCAAAAGGAGTAGATGACTATGTATATGACAAAACAATGGAAATTGTAGGCACTGAACAAAAGAATAAAGAACAGAGACAGATCATGGAGCAGTGGTTGGAAGTGCCTACAGTGCCGGTGAGTCGCAGCAATTCATATAGAGTGGAGAGGGACAGGCCACCCCACGGCTCCCCCCAGCAGTGGGCTGTGATGTTGCAAGCGCACCAAAAACTCTATGATAGAGCGACAGAAGCACGTCTGGCTTTTGAACAAGAAGTTGCAAGGCTAGAGAGGGTCACGGGTCTGACGAGAAGCTCAAACCCAAACGCTTTCGGAGTACCCGAAATAGAAAGTCTGGGAAAATACCAAGAGCTTAAGAAAGCTTTGATAGAAGCTTATCATAATTACGCAACATTTGAAAACACTAATGTGGTATTTAAACAGGTTGCGGAGTATCTGGGCATCATGCCCGACTCGCCCATCGGTCCCGCCTCAGATGCGGGGGGATTTTATGGTGGTATAGCAGAACGCGCTGAATCTCTTGGACTGTCTCCGCGAGAAGAATGGATGGTAACGCAAGGCCCATGGATGCCTGAGAAGCCGGCAAGCTGGGGAGAACATAAATTACGCACACCACTTTCCCCCGCACAGCTTCTAGAGTACATAGATTCCACTGGGGCGGGTAAGCCCCCTCCTGATTGGGAGGAGGAGACGACTACCAGTCCGGCGACTACCAGTTCGTCGGATGTATCGGGGGGGAAGCAGGGGGTCGGCCCCGATGATCCCATCATGCCCGGTAGATGAATGAATTTAACTATGCGATTGGTTATAGTAGATTGCGACCAATCCCTTGGAGACATCGGTGGCAGACGACAGCGATAAACAAGCGGTAATTGCATCTGACGAAGGGATCAACCAGAAGCAGTGGATGGATGAGCCTGACTTCGGGGATCCGATACTGCCAAAGCCAGTAAGTATCCCGTTCTCGCCCGGAGAGATGGCTGCTCTATCGAAACCCGGCGCGATCTCAGACGAGCGGGTAGAGTCCGCGATCCGCGCAGGGCTCGTTCAAGCTTCGAGGCCACCGCTTCATCCTTCGTCTAGGAGGGCGCTTGGTGGCGGGATGGTATCTTCTCCAGAAGCAAGGGCGCAAGCGCGAGAGGCGCTTGTTATGGCAGAAATGTACCCCAGTGGAAAGGATCAGTGGCGAGAACTAGCAGCCGTACATGGGTTGGGCAAGCGAGACATCCTGACTGAATCAGACATTGAAGAAGCCGAGGCTCCGTCTTTTTGGGAAAACATAGGTACTTGGTTTGAGCCGTTTACGACGCCTCAGAGGGCGGCTTGGTATGGTGCATTAAAGCTTGGTGAGTATCTGCCAGACCCCGGCACGGTCGCTGGTGATATTGCTCAAGACGTTGTTGGTGCTGTTGGTGGCACAGTAATGGCTTTGGGGGCTGGCTTGATGACCGGCCTGCCCATCCTTTGGGATACCGTATTCGGTGATGACGACGAGGGGCCTAACTCTATAGGGACACCCTCTAGTATCAGAGGAACGGCAGAAGAGTTTGTTTTGTCATTCTCAGATATGGTTGAGAACTTATACCGAGATGTCTCAACGGGTGAGCTTGTTCAAAGAGCAGAGCAACATATCCGACCTTGGTTGTGGGGGGACTGGTCGAAAATGCCTGCTCCGACCGGAGAGATGATTCTGAACTCATTGCTGTCCTACGACGCAGCAGAGCATCTCTCTCAGGTTGGCTCTACCGCAGTCCACAGGAAGTTTGGCGAGTGGATGAGCAACGACATGGGTCGCCTTCTTATGGGTATTGGTTTAGAGGTTGTCGCTGATCCGCTATGGGCGTTTGGTCCAGCGAAGGCGGGTGGACAGCTTATTAGCGTCGGGGGTGACACATATAGGATAGGCACCCCTTTGGCCAAAGCAGCAGGCGAGATGGAGATTCTTGATAGGACGTTCACTTCTATCGCTTCTGCTGGTAGAACCGATAGGTTTAAGAGGGTTATGCACGACCTCGTGAAGGGTAGTCCCGAAGACATAGAGAGGGCAGAACTTTTTGTGGCACGCTATGCCGACATGGCTGGCTCAAACGCAGCATATAGAAAAAATCTTCTAAGCCGGGTAAACGGCGCACTTAAGCTTGAAGATGCTAGTGAAATCAGAAAGCTCGTGAGAGAAATAGCTGATGAAAGATTGTCTTACATAGATGATCTTGCGCTTCGATATGCTGCCGCTGGGACAGATGATGGCCTTAAGCTTGCGGGCAAGTATAAAATATTAGCGAAAAATGAAGCAACTAAAATCGACAAGATCGCTGAGTCAGGCGAGCTAACCCAAAAGTGGTTGATGGATCAAACAAAGGTTCTCCCCCTTGAGGTACGAAACGCAGAAAATATAGTTGATAGTCTTAGAAACGCCGTATCATTTGCCAGAAAAGCTAGAGCTAACGGCCCCAAACTCCTGAAGCGTGTCTCCAAACAGGGCGTTGTGAAAGAGGGTGGCATCTCTTGGCATCTCCCCTTTACAACCATTCAGGGAAGCGTGGATGTTCATCCAGTAAAGAAAACGGTAGAGATGCTTAGGAAGCTTGGACCAGTTGATCGAGCGATAGATAAGGTGTCAGACTATTCTCTCTCGTCGCTTAACATTGAGATTGAAGCAGCGATAAGGGCACACGGCGAACACGTCACAAACCTTGAAGCGTTTAATGGAAACATGACAAAGTCATTTGCTTGGGCCATGCAGAAGGTTTCTTCCTCGGCTGTTGTGATGGGCTTCCACGGTTGGGACATGCTCAGGAAGGCATTCGGAACAAGGTTTGTCCAACCGCTAACTCACTCATTGCACGTTGAGGCAATTGAGAAATACAGCAAGCTTCCAAGCTTTTCGTTCCGAACAACCATGATCAAGCGACTAAAAAAGGCACATCCTGAAGTTTGGGAGAGCTATCAGGGCGGCATCACTAAGATGTTGGAAGCCTACACTGGGCTTGAAACTAATCTAAGATCCACAACAATGCGCCTTTTGGCCACGGCTGAAAAAACACTCAAGGCTCGTCGGGAAAAATCAAAGGGAGAGGTTGCTCGTCTTGTTAGGCTTCGCGGGGAGACAACAGATCCGGGCCTAATCGCTGATCTGAGTTACCAAATTGATGAAGCCAAGCGTTGGGCAAACAAATCAACGTATGGTGTCACAGATATAATGAACGAAGCTGCCTCTTCTATTGAGGCTGGCGCAGGACAGTTTGGGTATCTTCTGAGTGATCAGGCAAAAGAGGTATCTGAAAAGCTAAGGCTCATTATAAATAGGATTGTAGATAATCCTGATATTAAAGCTGGTAAGATCACCGTGGAACAGGCGCTTGTTCAGATGGTAAGACTTACAAGTGGAAGCGCCTCCCAGAGAGGGCGTCTTCTGGCAGACATAAACGCCTTAGACCAAGTTATGTCTAGCGTTAATCTCGGCAGAGAGAAGGCCATTAGAAAGGCAAAGAAGGCCTTTCACCAAAGAATTGTGCAAATTAAAACCCTAGAGGGAATGGTTGAGAGTATATCTGTTCCTGAGCTTACCAAGCTGCTTTTATCGGGTAGAGAATCTAGGGGTGCCGATGATCTACACACAGCGTTGCTTAATCTTTTTGGGACAAAAAAGGCAGCCAGTTCAATCCTTCGCCATACGGCTGTGGCGATGGGTGTATCTGACGGCTATAAGGCCATAAGGCTTCTTGCAGAACAGCTTACCGGCGACCTTCCAAAGCTTGTCCCCGGAAACAAAGAAGAGCTACAGAGAGCAATCGGCATAGCAATAAGAGATCACCTTCATGACTTGAGGGCAGAGTCTGCGACTCTTCGCAACGCTTGGTACGCAGGGCAGGAAGAAGGAGTAGCCATATCTCGGGCCACGATGGGTGGCGATGAGTTTATGCCCGGAATGAAGGCAAAAGAGTTCAACATACTTGTAACGAGAATGGCTGAACGGGAGCGTGCGTCGTGGAGGCTTCTTGTTCCAGAGGCCGAGCGGAAACACTTTATTCGATGGGCATCACAGGCAGGAGATGTCGATGGTGATCTTCTTAGAGCCTTGACTTCCGCAATGCCGGAAGGAGGGGCAACCAACTGGCAAGAGGCGTTTGGTTTTTATCGAAGAGAGCAGGGCTTGAAATCTGTTCAGAAGACAGCACGCAGATGGAAATCTAAAGGCTTTGGCTCTAGGGATGAGGTTCAAAAAGCAGTTGTCCCTTATGCCAGTCGGTATGCTAGAGAAGAGGCATATCGCCTTGCTGACCGGGCGCAGGATGCTGGGGCGGTAGTCCCAGAGGGGTTTGTTTCTCCGTCCTCATGGAGGAGAAGAGGGGGCGAGACACAGCTAGATCTTGACCTTCGCCCGCCATTTGAGCCATTCGTTCCAGCAGCAGCCGGGAAGGACCAGAGAGGCTTGGTGCCCCCCCTTCATCCCGCTCTCGATAAGAATCTGAAAGTTCAAACAAGTAAAGTTTCCAATGGCTTGCTTGGAACAGATGAAAAGCTTGGTTTGGCTGCGCGCTATCAGGAAGAGTTCAGAACAGCGATTGAGTCTATAAAAAGAGATCTAGATCCAAGAAGGGTTCGCCAAAGCCCCAGCATTGATGGTCTTATCATCTCTGTCACCGATGTGCTTAAAAGGATTTATCACCAAAGAGCAAACCCATTCCCCACCGGGGATGACGTTGATGATCTTCATATGCTTCTTAGAGATCTTGGCGAATGGAGTAAAAAAGGTGGTATAGGTAGGGAGTTTAAGCCCTCCAAGGAGTTGAGTGCCAGTGCCCGAGCACTGACCAATGGTCTTACGGGGATAAGAAGGACAGGTAAGCTGGATCATTTCCACAGCGAGTTCATACACATTCTCAATGGTCTTCTAAGTGGGGGTCACGATGGTGTCTTACGTTCTCTTAAGGTAATAAAAAGGCGCTATGGTAGAAGAATCGAGCTTGCTCTCCCTGTTGATGCACCACCCATCAGAAAGACACCAATGGCTCCAGCAGAATTGGCGGAAGAGTTCAGGGCCTTTAGTAGAACCGACCTTCTAAAAGGTATGACCGAAGGTGAGTTTCTGGGTGCAGTTACAAAACTGCTATCCGATCAGGGGATCACGGATCCCAAGCTTCAGCGTCTTCTCTCTGAGGTTGCGAGGAGGGCTAAAACCAAAAAGACTTTAGCTGAAATGACTCCTGCAACCATTACCGCTGACGTTAAGAAGATAAAGGAAGACATGCTGAGCCTCATAAGCACGAAGGGCAAGGGCCGTGGTGGACGAATAGAGGGTGAGTTTGTTTCAAAGGCCCGCATAAAGAAGGCCCGCGCAATGAACAAGATAACAGACAAATACGACAAGCCGCTTAAAGAGCACCTCAAACAAATGGATGAGCTAAGGGAAGAGCTTGACAAGGTAGCCCGACCCAAGTTCCCACCCAGAATCATGGAAGATGGAAGAAAGTTTGACGGCAGAGATCTTGAAGAGTGGGAAGCCAAGCTCTGGGATGACTACTCAACCTTGGTTTCAAATTACAACATCCCTGTTGAAGATCAGATGTACGCTGCGTTTTCTATGCTAAGAGAGATGCCACGAGGCATACCAAAGGAGATGAGGGAGCATATAACTACAAAGTATCCTTCACTTATCGGGCGCAGGTTTGGAGAGATCGAAGAGGACTTACGGCCAGTAATGGAAGAACTAAGCACCCTTATCTCAACATATGAGGATCTATACTCCAAGCATGGCCTTGATTTTATGGTGTCTCCATCCAAGATGATGGAGCGTTGGGGTACTATTGATTACTCTCCCCACCTCTATCGAGAGGCCGACGAGGTAGGCTCCAACCTAGCCGTCTACCAGAAGATTACAAAGGGCAGCGGAAGAGGGCTTGAGCAGTTGCTCATCCGAGAGATGGACGCAACCAAGGCGCGTGGTCTTGCTGGGACAATCCTTGAGATAAACGCCATTACTAATGCAGAAAAGGGAACATCCAACATAATTGCGCTAGATCCATCACTGTTGTGGGCACGCTATACTCAGGCAAACCATGCCCTTACTGTTCAAGGGTTTCTTACCACTCTCATTGGAACAGGGGTGATTAAGGGCATAAAGGCTGGTGACTCAAGCCTTGGGGTTGCTGTGGAGCGGACACCCGGAGTGTTTAAGACAGCGGACGAGCTTGCGCTTGAACTGGACTACAGTCCAGTGTTTGAGTTTAACCATACACAAGTAGAGATAGAGCGACTTCTAGGTGGAACGATTGAGGATCTTAGAGCCCTATATCCTGCGGTTGATGACTCTGGGGTAGGCGTTCAGCGTGCCATTGATTCGCTTATTGAGGAAGTCAAACGCCCACCAGAGAAGGGCATGTCCTCATGGATGCGAACTTCTGTAGAGTTGAGACAGACCATGAAAGCAAAAGAAGTTTTGCTCCACTTGCGCTCATTACAGGCGGGAAAAGGGGTAGAGCTTTACGATGCCCTTGGCACCTTTAGATCTATGCACAAGGCTGGCATGGATGATTTTGCGACGAAGTGGGAAGTAAAAGCAGAGAAGCTTAGAGAAAGCCTCTCTCCAGAACAGTTTGAACTATCGAAAAATATTGCGTTTGATAAGCACGAGGGGTTGCTTTATTCCAAAATATGGGAGGATATCGCTTTAGAGATAAACGAGCTAACCCGCAAGCTGGCACCATCGTCTCCCAAGTTAAAGGGGAAATACTTATCTGCGCTGCTTGATACAGACACAAAGCTTTGGGAGATGTACATCCCCAATGTTATTCGCCAAAGCATGACGGATGTCCTTGATATGGATCCCAAAGAAGCTGGCGTTGTAAAGAAGTCGCTTGAATGGGTCAACAACTTCTGGAAGACCCGGATAACAGTCACAGCCGTTGCTTTTACCACACGAAACTGGCTTGCTAACAACGTCTCTCAAATGTTTGATCTTGGTCCAACGGGTGTGCTAAACATAAAAACGCATCGGGATGGGCTTCGATTGGCAAACGCCACTCGATGGAAAGAGAAATACGGCAGCCTTAGCGCCGCTTGGGAGACACTAAACAAACCTCTACCAAGAAGTGCAAGTTCCTTAGAGAAGACAAAGCGGGCAGCGGAGAGGGCGTGGTTTAAGTCAACTGGCATGAAGTCTATCTTGGACGATGGGTTACAGCTTACTGATGATTTCTGGATCGGAGCAGACGAGCTTCTCGACGAGCTAGTATCAAGAGGGGTTGTTAGCCCTGCGTTTACACAGGTCGCAGACATTACAATGGCAGAGCAGCGCATCCTTGAAAAAACCCTAGCAGGTGGCGCAAAGGGCGATGCCTTTAAGGCGGCAAAGGCTGGGAAGGTTCTAAGCAAAATGGAAGATGCGCTTATTGTTTCGGTTCCCACACTCATGACTGGTGGTATTCCGCTTGCGCTACCAAAGAAATTCGGCAGCGAGTATTTTGCGAGAACAGTTGAGAACCAAGCTCGTGTCTTTAATTTCTTGTCTAACTTTAAGAAGTCAAGCAGCTTCTCTGATGCGACCGCCCATGTGAACAAGTTCCTGTTTAACTATGGGGATCTAACTCAGGTTCAAAAGAAATGGATGAGGCTTCTGGTTCCGTTCTTTACTTGGAACCAAAAGAACTTCGTTCTACAGTTTGATTTGATGCGACACTCACCAAAGCTGTTTGCTGACTTTCACCGCCTTATGGTTGACGGGGTTCCACAGGCGCTCGCAGCGAGTCAAACCGAGTCAGCGGGAGAGCGGTTTGTTAATTACGATCCGCTATCAAAAGAGAAGTTGAGGGAAAGAGAAACCCACTATCTACATACTATACAACTGCCTCTTCTTTCTCTTGAAAACACCGCGCTTGGTGATGTCTCTGTGCCCACAATAAAGATGCGTAGAGGGAAGAAGGGGATATTCCCGTGGCAGAACTTTGACCTTCAGTGGGGCAAGCTGGGCAAAGACTACTTCCCTCGCTTAAAGAACGCAAAGATTCAGGGGCTGGGGCTGCCTCAAGAGGCATTTGTAAACAGCATGTCACTGCTAATGGGCGCAGCAGACCTTCGTAACTGGCCCATGATGCCGTTGCCCGGAGATCTTGGCAAGCAACAGCGTGCCCGTGCGTTTAGCTCCAGAACCAGATGGATTCGGTTTATGGGCGAAACACACATGTTGCTCCGGCTTGCTTCTGAGATTGGTAGTGGCCAGCATATGTTCTTCGATAAGCCGCTCAACGAGTTAACCGATGGCCGCCTTGTTGCCGAAGCTGTCTCAGCGATACGGCAGGGG
>Ga0209756_1000278_pt1 | contig 50556 bp, 54 predicted proteins | sample ETNvirenome_6_85_FD_184071 | JGI IMG/M metagenome (GOLD analysis project Ga0209756, IMG submission 184071) | Marine viral communities from the Pacific Ocean - ETNP_6_85 (SPAdes) (version 3) | ecosystem: Environmental > Aquatic > Marine > Oceanic | place: Pacific Ocean | collected 2013-06-19 | reverse complement strand
ACTACGGCTATAGATGCAAGGTATGAAGATGCTCGAGTGCGCCTTGGAAGACAGTTTGCAATAGATCCAGGAGGAACTAAAACTGGAAGAGCGCAAAGAGCATTTGAAACTATAGAGAACCAAAGGATTCAAGACTTAGCAACACTTGATACAGAGGTTCAAGATAGGCTTCAAGCTGCCAGAGATAGTACTATTACTAATCTGGTGAATGCCTTTAGTTCTATTACTACTGGGAAAATGGCAGAGGATCAGCTAAGCGAACAAGAAAGACAGTTTAACACAGAGCTCAGAGAAAGCGTAAGGCAATTCAATAATGATATTGCTCTTAGGCTTAAAGAGTTTGGATTAGATGAGACTCAAGTTGAAGCGGCGATAGCCAAGATTAATAGCGACATGGTAAATAATACCAGAGCTATTTCCGCAGAGATTAGCCAAGCTTGGGCAGACATCACTGGAGATGTTGGGGTTCCTGGAGGTGTTATATCTCTTGAGGATCTAGGGATACCTGAGTCTGAGTGGGGTATGTTTCCTTACCTTCCTCCAAGTGATGAGATGAAGAATACTATAAAGCAAAGCTTTGAGGCTATGATAGGTAGAAGTCTTACAGATTCTGAGATGGTTAGTCTTATGAGTAATGGAAAGATAAGAATCGAAGATAATATGCCTACGCAAAGAGCTCGAGAGTTTGCGGCAACCATCACTCAACAGAACATGGATAGAATATCTCAGTATGATGCTATAGCAGAAAGTAATGGGCTGGATAGAGATAAATTTACTGATGCAAAAGATCGTGCAGATAGAGATTGGGCCAGGACAAACTTAGAAGTAGCTGAAGAGTTTGGACTTGATAATAATACCTTCCGTAACTCTATGTGGGATCTTGACCAGAGGCTTAGTAAGATATTCTTTAATGAAGATTATACTGAGGTTGAAAGAGATAGACAAAGAAGGAATGCTATTAATGATGTGGCCAGAGATTATTTTCCAGGTGAGCAAGGTGCATTTCTTCAAGCTAAAGATCAGTATGATGTTCTTTATGGGGATAGAGAAAGAGCTGTAGCGACAGCCTTTGGTTTGGATGCACAGACTTTTGCTAGAGCTAATAAGCAAGCAGATATACAAGAAGAAAGAGCTTCAGCTGTATGGGCTAGTGCTTTTAATAATGCCTCTGTTAGAGACTATTCCAAAGTTGATGGAGGAGGTAAAATTGATAGTACATGGTTAGCAGAAAGCAAAAGATGGAGTCCTGATAATAGTCAATTTATTACATTTAAAAATGGGATAGATGATTGGGCAGATAGTGTACTTCCTATGCAACTTGCTACATTAGACATAAAACCTCCTGGTGATCCTTCTATAGGTCCTGGTATATATACTCCAGCATCAATAGTATCTGAGCTTATGCAAGCTGCATCTGTAGAACAAAAAGATCAATTATATAGCATATTTCAAGATTTTGCTGATGGTAGGCTTATGAATGATAGTATACTTGAAGAAAATTTATTAAGTTATATAACATCTGCTTATACTCCAGATGGAGATCATAAATTATCAGGAGCTAAAGCATCAGGTGATGGACAAATTCAAGCTACAAAAGAAAGACCATTTTTTAAGTTAAAGGCTATAGATAGAAATTGGTTTCAATCTTTATCTGCCACAGAACAAACTGCTATGATGAGTCTTATTAGCGGTTCTAACTTTTCTCCTGATAGATCTGCAGGTGGAACATCAGCACTTGCTAGTATAGGTAGAGCTTTTGGCATAGGAGCTGGGGCAATTATAGGTGGGGCAGTATCTGAAGGTAATCCTGCAGCTATAGCCGCTGGAGCACAAGCAGGTGCAGCAGTCACTGGAGGATAGTCAACTATATTTCTTAAACTCTATAACAAAATGTTACGGAGAACAATATGGGATTCGCACAGAAGTTAGGTGAGTTTGCAGGAGGATTTTCAGAAGGACTTCTTCCTGGAATACAAGTAGGAACAGACATAGCTGAAAGTAAGAGCAGAAGGGCGGCTGCAAATACTAGAGAGCAGAGACTAGAGTCAGGTGCTCAGAAAGCTATGCTGTGGAAGATGTTTGAGTATGACCCAGCTGGAGCTATGGCAAAAGCTGAAAGTTTGGGATACTCTGAATTAGCTACATCATTCAGGAGGAATACTAAGGGTGCTATAGGAGCTAAGTATGCAGCTGTAGGAGCTGGGATGAATAAGGTTCCAACTGTTGGGCCAATAACAGATTTTAGTCTTCCTGGACTTCGAGCTCAAGCTGAGGCTTATAGATCAAATCTTGATACTAGAAGAGCTGCGTCAGGAGCAGTAGATACTACAAGAGCTTCTGTACCTGAAGAACTAAGAGGCTTAGTTTCTACAGATAATCTTAGTGCTCAAAGGGCTGTTTTTGATGAAGGTACAGCTCGTTTAGAAAATACTTTAACTTCTACAGAATTACTGATTTCTAGTATTGGAAAGCTTAATTATAATCGAGAAGATTATTTAACTAATATAGACGAAGCTACAAATGCTTATATTCAGGCTACAGGAAATTCTGAAGTTGGAAATGCTCTAAAATCAGAATTATTAAAATCTGCCAGAGAATCACAAAGGGCTACTTGGATGCCTGTAATAGATAGTCTAAAGGGTGATGCTGAAGGACTTAATGACTTATTAGCTAATCGAATAATTCTAGAGAGTCCGATCTTATCTACTATGGTTGCCTCGCTTATAAGCAAAGCAGAAAGGGAGCAAGACTTATCTCCTGAACAGAAAAGAATTAGAGAGGAGGCTAGAGCTTCAGCTAAGGTCCTTGAAGGCTTGGCAAAAAATACTGCTATTACAAATCCTGAAGCGGCAGCTGAGTATTATGATCAATCTTTAGCTATACTTACAGAAAACCAACTTGAAAATCCTGAAACTTTAGCCATACTTAAAGAGAATGCTAAACATTTTTTAGATAGTTCTGTTCAGCGGTCAAGGCAGGAAATAGCTACTTCAATATTCTCTGATATCACAGACAGTTATTTACCACCAGAAGTTATGTTAGGCAAGTATGGTAAATTGTTTAACATAGATATTCCAGTAGGGATAAAAATAGATACAGAAGAGGGACAAAGAATATTTAGTAATCTAATAGATGCTATACAAGGAGCTACATTACAAACTCAGGAACCTGAAGCTAAAACAGATCCTGCTGACCTTATTATATCTGATCTTAATAAGGGTAATGCAGCACAAAGAACTATAGAGTTTAATAAGTATCTTGCACAATTTGAAGATCCAATTCGAAGAAACATAGTACTTAGGGGACTGCAAGAAAAATTTAAAGCTGCCGGTTGGCAATGGGTAGATAATCCAGCAGGCTTAGGTGCGGGACCTGGAAGCTTTGAACAGTTCGAGGCTCCTACACAGTTACCAGTACAACGTAAAGATACTCAGATGCCTACGAGGCAAGGACAAAAAAGTGCTAGTCCTAGTAGCACAGCTGTCAATTCTCCTACAAATGCAACTGTTCCCTTCTTGCCCCAACAATAATAGGATTAAATTATGGCTACAAACGAACTATCACTAGAGCATTTTCTAAAGCCTATTGGTGAAAATCCTAAAGAGCTTCCTTTAGAAGCTTTTATTACTGGGTCTGCTGATTCAGCTGAGTCATTTCATGAGCCTGCAAAAGTTGAAGGTACTGGAGGCTCTCCTATATTTAATCTTCCTAGTAAAAAAGATATTCCAGGAGGAGACTTTGGTACTGGTTTAGAGCTAACTGAAAAACAGATAAAAAATTTTGAAGCAGTCAAGAGGGAAAATGTTAAGAGAGAAGACAGGATAAAAGAGATGGATAAAGTATATCCTGGACTCTGGGCTGAGTATCAAGAGTATCAAGCTAATGAAGGTGGAGTTGGGTTCTTTGCTAAGGCTAATAGAAGAATGGAAAACTTAGTCACTCCAGTTTTTAATCTATTACAAATGCCTAGTTGGATGATAGGGGCTACTATAGATGAAGCTGTTAAAACTGGAAATGTCTGGGATAGTTATACTGCTTTTGTTGCGGAATACTTGGATGGTATTGGGATGAATAAAGTAGGGTATAAACCTAAGAATGTTGATATACTAGGGCTGGCTACTAGGTATGGGTTACTAGATCCAAAGGCTAGACCTATAACAAAAGAACGGATAAAGAAAGCATCAAAGATAGGTCTCACAAGAGAAGACTTAGAAGACTGGGAAGCTGAAGCAGTTACTAGTTCTGAAATGCAAGCTTGGATGGCAGGATTACTAGGTACTATATTCCTAGATCCTCTTAATAAAACACCTGCTAATATAGCTGAAGTTCCAGGTAGAGCTTACAATCTTGTAAAAGAAACTAGTGCAGGTAAACCAGTAACTGATGTTTTAGAAACTATGTTTAAGATAGAGCCTAAGCTACCTGAAAAACATAGAGAAGAACTTCTTAGTATAAAGAGACGCTTTGGGGCTGAGGCTGAAAATGAAATAGTAAAGATGGCTGATGAAGTTGAGTCTATGGTTGCATGGATGACTCCTGTAGAAAGACGAGTCTTGGGCACTCTCATGGATCAACCAAAGTTTATGGAAAAGCAAATAGATGCTTTAGTAAAAGCTGATGTTATACTTATGGAAAATGCTCCTAAGCTTAAAGAGGCTGCAAAAACTATTCAAAATTTTACTAAGCGTTTATTTGAAGAAGAGATTAATGCTCCTCTTGACGGCTTAATAGATCCTACAATGTTCAGAGATTTTTACTTACATGGAACAGCACCTAAAGATCCCAGGCTAGTAGAAGCTTATAAAAATGTAGCTAATACTAGAAGGCCTGATCCAAACTATTTGGGCAGTAGTGATCTTCCTGGAATTGATGCTGTGTTTGGTCCTGGGCAACCTAAGACTTATAAGAGTCAACTAGACAGAGTAATGGCATCTATTAGTGGAGACTTAGAAAAAGGTACTGAGTTAGACATAGGTAATATACTTTTGTCTCGAGGTGTTCAGAGTGTAAGGTATATAGTGTCTAGGAGGTTCGGAGAAGCTGTTCTTAATAACCCAGAGATAGCCACAAAGCTAAACTTTGATCCTATGTTTTTTAAGGGTGGAAAGCGTGAGCAAGGATATACTTGGGATGATATTAAGAAAACTATAGAGACTCCTATAGGAGAGACCGGACCAACTGGGGATCCTGGGCAAGGTATGTCAGTGTATGAAGTAAAAAGAAAAGTAAAAGTTAGTGATGATCTTGATGTAGGACCTAAGTATAAAACAGAAATAATAGGAGCTTACAGACTTCCCACAGAAGTTTATAATTTCCTTACTAGAAGTGAAGAGTTATTTAGCTCTCCAGAAAAAGCAGATATGATAGCTAAAGCATTTACTGATATTACTAACATCTGGAAAGGTTGGGCTACATTTGGAACTGGCTATCACGCGAGGAATACTATTAGTATATTAAATAGTAACTGGATGGCTGGCATGGGTAGAGATGCAAAGGGTAGATTTTCTATGGGTGCATATATGCTTAGAAATCTACAAGCGCTAAAGTTAATGAGTGTGGCTAATGGAGCAGGTAGGCTTCCAAAGAAAACTAAACGAATAGCTGACAGGTTGGCTAAAAAGTTTGGTTGGAATAGTTTAAATGATATACCAGATGTAGATATAAAAGACATTGATGGAAATCCTTTGAGCTATGCACAGATAGCTGAGCTAGGAGAAAAAAATGGAGTTCCTCAAGTAGCTAGTTCTTTGTATAATACAGAAGGTGGAGCGTCTGAGTTACTTTGGAATACTAATATCGTAGATGATTTAGTAGCTTGGGATTTTAAAAATGCACAAGCAGCTCAAATTCCAGGACTTGATCCTTCTGTTGCCCAAGCTTTAGAATTTGGAAAAGGTCAAGGGACATCATTTAAAGATAAGTTAAAGTATTTAGCTGGCGGAGGTAAAAATCCTATTATAGGAATTAACAGGGCAGCTTCTCAGATCATAGAGAATCAAGGAAGATGGGCACTGTTTATAGATCAGTTAGCTCAAGGAAAAACAGTTGAGGCTGCAGCTGAGATGCCAAGGATGTGGCACTTTGATTATAGGATGTTAACAGATATAGAGAAGAAGTATTTTAGAAACATCCTTCCTTTCTATGCTTGGCAGAGATTTGCAGCACCAAGAGTTGCTATGGCGCTGTTAGAAACTCCAGGCAGAATGTCCCAGATACCTAAGGTAAAAGATGCAGTAGAAGGTTTATATCCTGATTTTCAAAATGAAGATGTGCCAGACTATTGGGATGAGGTTGTAGCTTGGCAACTGCCTTATATGAATAAAGATCAGGATCAGCCGATAGCTGTTCAAATTGATATAATGGTAGGGGAACTTAATAGACTAAATATAAAAGATATGCTTTCAAGTGCGAATCCTCTTATTGCTGCGCCTATGCAAATTTACGGTAATATGGATATATTTAAAGGTGGAGCGATTTCAAGATTTGGAGGTGAAGTAAGCACTGCATATCAAGGCTCAGAATCAGGAGGAGATGATAGTGTTAGTCCAGGTGGAATTTTTCCCTTCTTGGGTTTATCTCCAACTAGAGATGAGGAGTGGGCATATGAAAAGATATGGCCTCCTATAGGTAAGATTAATAGATATATTAAGTCTACGCAAACAAAAGGTAATGAGATTCCTATCCCAGGACTTGGAGTAGAGGTGAATAGTCAGTTGTTAAGTGAATTATCTGGATTTAAATTTAGACTATTAGATGGGAGAAGATTATTCAGAGGTAAAACTTATAAGGAAAGTAAATACGGAAGAGAATTTGAATTACTACTAAGGCAAAGAGCTCAGTTGGATAAAGAGTTTGGAAGATTGTTTCCAGAACTTGGTTACGTAGAGCCAAAGTATCAAGTGCCTAGAGAACTATTTAGTCCTGTTAATCCACAAAGGTAGATAAAACTAATGGCTATTAACTTAACGAAAGACTCATGGCCTAAGTCTCGATGGCCGAACTTTAGTTTTAAGGAAATTGCTTGTCAAGAAACTGGCGAGTGCGATATGAACGAAGATACTATGGACCGCTTGCAAGAACTAAGATCTGAATATGGAAGAGGTCTTAGAATATCTTCTGGCTTTCGATCTCCCAGACATAGTATTGAAGCTAAAAAGAAAGACCCTGAGGGAAACCCCAGGCCTGGTGCTCATGCCACTGGTAGAGCTATCGACATAGCGATTAGAGGAGAAGACGCTTATATGGTCTTGTCTCTTGCTACCAGTCTTGGCTTCACAGGTATAGGGGTTTCCCAAAAGGGTGATAGTAGATTTTTACATCTAGATGATATACAGTCTGATGATAACTTCCATGTTCCCAGGCCTACTCTTTGGTCCTATTGATAGCTATTATCAGTGCATTTTTCATGTCTTCATGCCTAGCTTGAACTAAGTCGGTGATTAGGGTTATAAAATCCTGGTCATCGACTACAGGCAAGATCCCAAATATTAGTTTGTCTTTATCTTCTTCATTCATTTAGTTAACAGGTATTATAAGTTTTTTAATTATGTCTATCTTTATATGTCCCATCTGCTCTAGTGCTTGTATAGCTTCCCCGAATTGACTAAAGCTAGCATCACTTTGTAGTGACTCCGCTACAACAGATGTTTCTGTAGGTCCTAGCTCTCTGACAATATTAAGTATTCTGAATTGAATACCTGCTAAGGGGTTAGCTCCCACACCCGCGAATACCTGAGACATTGTTTTCTCTGCACCTTCAATAACTCTTATAGCTTCATTTAGATCCTCCTTAGTTATTAGTTTAGTATCACCTCTTGCCGCGCATATAATCATGCTTAGCTTAAACAGGTGCGTAGGTCTACGCTGAACATAATACTCCATTCTATAATCAGTAAATATAGATTCGCTTTCACTTTTCTCATACCAGTCATAATAAATGTCCTCAGCACTTTTATCTATTATAAATTCTCCACTTAGATTCCTAGCTTGTCCGAGGTCGTAGAGAAGTGGCTCGAGCATTTCTTCTTTGAGCGTGGGCTTACGAACCAGTTTCCCTTTATTATGCTCATAAACAAAGACGACGCGGCTAGTAAAGCCAGACCCCACAGCATCTTCCGGTAGTGACGCTTGTAGTTGCCCAGGCGTGGTCGCCCCCATAAGGTTACACCAAACATTTGGAACTTCCTCCTTACCTCTTTGAATAGTGTCATACACATAGCGTGGCTCACAGTCATACCATTTACAGAGCATGGCTAGTAATTCTCTAGCTCCGTAACCAAGAAAGACCGTTAGCTCACTTGAATATAAAGTCATGCTAGAATGAAAATTTATTCTGCCCATATCATCTTGGTCAGCTACTCCCATTTCTTGCAGACTCTTTACTAATTTTTGTCTAGAGCTTTCATCGGCCGAAACAGCTATACCAATTTGATCAAGTAAGTCTTTACCAGTTCTCATAGCGGTTCCTTTTCTAGCAGCTGGAGGACCGACAAGAACTATATACATGTTAGGAAAGAATACTTCACTGCCCCATACAAGTTTACATTTTCTTTGGAGTGCGCTTGCCATAGTAGATATTGCTACCCATCTACGATAGCTTTCTGGAGGCTCTGTATTATCAGTATATTCAACGAATGCCTCGATCCAATCATTAAGCCTTCTGCTCCCTGACATAGTCCCCAAGCTCCTCTGCCAACTTACTCTCATTATTATTATCTACATAATGGGCTTTCCATTCGAGCATAGTATTCTTATCGTAGCTAAAACCTAATTCAGTATCAGCAGGAATGGAAAAAGCTTGACCCCTCCAAGATATAGGTTTTTCAAGATTTGACTTAACATTTTTAATGATCTCTATTATTCTCTCATATCCGACCGCTAACGGAATCTGATAACGAATAGAGTCATGGATAGTATTAAGGAACTGAACTTCAGGAAACAAATCTTGACGCTCATAGATATACAAGACTCCATCTTGATTCATCTTCTCTGCCACAGTAGATTGAGGAGAATAACTATAAGCCACCTTGAATAACTCATGTCCCCATCTGTCAAGGAATACTCTCTTTCTTCCGTAACAATTAACAAGAGTTCTTGACTGCCTACTCAATTCTTCTCTAACAGAATTATGCCACTGCCGCACACCAGGGTATACAGAGTGATATCTATCTACAATAAACTTAGCTTGCTTCTCTGGCATCTGGTAGATCATAGCGAAAGACTTATAGCCAAGGTCATAGTTAAGACCATGATTAGCTTTCTTACCATCAGATCTTTGATCGTCAGTAACATCTTCAATATTAATCTCAGCTATCAAAGCTCCAGTTTGTTTATGAATGTCTATGCCTTTGTCGAAAGCATTGATCATTTTGTTCTCGCCAGAGATGTAAGCTACTACTCTGTTTTCTGCTTGGCCCAGATCTTGGTTTACTAATATATGATCTGGATCAGCTAGCATCATAGCTTGAGTTTGCGGAGGCTGATTCTGTAGATTAGCGCCAGTCCCACGTATGGTCTTTGAACTTGATATACGCCCTTGCTCAGTTCCGACAGGATTGAAACTGCAGCGCATTCGACCATCTTCGTCTAGCTTCATATTATAATACGTGCCGAGCATCTTACGTTCATGTCTTAGATTTAGTATGATATCAGCTTCTTCATGTCCGTTCATAGCTAGACGCTTTAATGCTTTATCATCTACACTTATAGATCCTTTCCTAGTGTAAGGCTTAAGACCCTTGTCCACATAGAAATATTCTTTTAGCTGTTTAGGCGAGTTGGGATTTAAGTCATCTCGCCCAGACACTTCAGCTAGCCTACGCATAAGAGATTCTATATGTTCATTGCAGCCTTCTCCAGCTCTAACCATACCCTCAGTATCCATGCGTATACCCTTGTTACCTGCATATACAAGAGGATGTAAAAGAGATTTTTGTTTCTCATACGTTCGCCAGTTTCCCATGCGCTCAAGCTCTTTAGTTTGCTTTGGGAATATCTCCATAAGAACTACTGCATCCATAGCATTATATCTACGGAAGATTTCCTCAGAAGCAAAAGGATTCTTGAACCATTCCTTTCCATCATCTTTATAGTAAGGCTCTCCATCACAGTAAAGTGATACAAGAAAATCTAAACCTTTAGGAAAGTCAGGGAATAAAATACCTGCGGCTATCATAGTATCATGAAGAGGATATACATGTATTCCGTACTTGTAGTACATAAAGGTCGCATCGAAAGAAAGATTCTGGCCTATCTTAAATACTTTTTTATTCTCCAGGACCTCAGCTATTTTTAACATTATAGCAGCTTCTTGGTCTGGTGTCCAGTAGTCTTTCATTCCCTCTACAAAAGGTATACATATTCCAACAGAAGGATTTATAGCAAAAGCTATATGGCTTAACTCTTGCCCTCGTATTTCAATATCATAAGCTACAGACCCTGCATGATTACAGGTGTCTAAGAAACTCATAGTATCAGCATATGAAGGATTGAGGATAAGATCTCTAGTTATGTATTTTATCTCTGGAAATCCTACTTGCTCTTTAGCCCTTCTTAAATCATTGACTATACTATAACGTGTTAGGTATTCTCTTAACGCTGCAGCAGGATGAATGCAAGGTATAACTTTTCTATCCTTTAAAAGAGTAGATGATATTATACTACCCCGCTGCTTAGTTATAGGTGTTGCCTCAGTTAAAGCATATGTAGGAATGTTACCCATAGTTATTATTACATTTGCTTTAGTTGTTTCTAATCTTGCGGCTAGAGCTGATCGAGCTTTTGTAAATTCCTCAGTCTCAGTTACGGTCTTTGCGAACTTAATAAAAGGAGACGCATCATTGCCTTTAGGTCTGAATTGAAACACATGATCAAAGTATATTTCATCCCTTGATATTCCTGCGTTCCTAAGTAAATCATCCAGAAGTCTACCGGCTGCTCCAATGAAAGCTCCACCCCTTTGTTCTTCCTCTGTCCCAGGAGCTTCGCCAATGATAACGTACTTAGCTGTCTCTGGATTCCCAGAAGAGTAAGGTGCTAGACTCATAATAGTCCTTTCTTAAGAGTAGCTACTATAATTACTAGGTTCCCCATTATGCACTTTAGTGACAAATGAATTTCTATATTCTTCGCTAAGATCAAAACCAAAGCCATTGAGCCCACAGTTAGAAGCAGCCAGTAAAGTATTCCCACTTCCTAAAAACGGAACTAGTATTCTGTTGTTAGGAGCAGCAAATGTTTTAAGCAAGTCTTCTATCATCTCTATTGGACGCTCAGTCGGATGAACTTTATGATCGGAGTGTATGGGTTTGAAGTTAAATACGTTTGACCTACCAGCTTTGTATATAATAGGGTTACCTTTACGCGCATATACAAAAGGTTCGTAGGAAGATCCTAAGCGAGACTCAGGGTTATGAGTTTGTCCTGGGATATTCTTATTCCATATAGCTGGTATTTTTTCTACAGAGAATCCTGCTTCTTCCAAGAGAGATTTTACTAATGGATAGAACTGAATAGCGTGCCAACATATGAGCCAGCTAGACGGAAACATTACTCTGTAGCACTGGGCAAAAAGTTCTTCAAGAAATTCAGGATAAGCATTTTCATCTACTTCATTATAAGTTTCCAGATTATCCTTATTGCCGTACTTTATATTTTTAAGATCAATAGCGTAGGGAGGGTCTATCTCAACTATATGTACAGCACTATTAGGAACATCCTTTATACCTTTAAAGAAGTCCCCAAGAATATATCCATTGACTAGAGATTTCTTATACGATTCTCCTTTGTCTTTGTCTATCTCTGCTTGTACATTTTTAGATACAGATTCCTCGTGCTCTTTTCTTTCTATTCTTTTAAGAGTTCTAAGAGCTTCACTTTTAGTCTTAGCCGCATCTAGTATTTCTCCATGTTTCTCTAGGCCTGCAGCTAACTGTCTATCCCGAGATACACTCATAGGACTTTTGCCAATTAGTTCTGCAGTGTCAGATGCTGAGTGACCTTCGCTTGGTCCAGCTGCTTCACCGAATTGCTCGATCTTTAGTCTGTGTATTTCCTCAGTTAGCCATACCTCTTCTTTCCAGTCTAGATCTGCACGAGATACATTCTCCATAAGTTCTATCTCGCGATAGTCTAGATCACTTAAGTCTTCAGGATATACTCTGGCAGGTATAGACTCGAACTTTCCTAACACAGCCGCCGAGTAACGTCTACCGCCAGCTAACAATAGAAATGGTTTTTCATCTGCGGATACTCTCTTAACAGCTATTGGAGATATGATACCTTGCTTTTGAAAGTCAGCTACTAGGATGTCTAAATCTTTATAGTTCTCTCTAGCTCTCTTACCGAAATTTATATCTCGTAAGTTTATATTAAGAAGCTCTACATCACTCACTAGTCATCTCCATTAGTTTACGAAGTTGATCATCAGATAATTTACTGAATGGGTTTTTCTTTTTGCTGACTCGTTTAGGAGTAGCAGGTTTTGCACGCTCTCTTCGTCTTGTCCTAACATCTATTATGTGGGCAAGTAGTTGAGAGTTATTCATTTGAACTATACCAAATTGCTCACTTACAAGATCTGCCATATATTGTCACCTCCATAACAAATTGGTAGGGAGTTGTTTCATTCTCCCTTTTCCATAAGGTCTGCAGCATTTGTTCTCTGTCGTAGGAGTGTCTCCATTGTAGGACCTGGGTCATTTGCTAACTCTTTAACAAAGCCTTTTATTAAAGCTTGATAGGCATACTTACGCAGGCCATGCGGTATATACTTACACAATACTTTATGGTCCTCCTCTTCAATCTCAAATGTTAGTCTCATAGGTATCTCCCGTTTACGAGTAAGTAAAAAGAGAGACGCCTATGTTAGCGCGCCTCTCAATTTGTAGAATGTTAAATATTACTTACGGACAATGAAGCGCCGGACTCCATTTTGAGGACTTCCGTCTAGTCCTTGGTCTTCTGAAATCAATGCCCAGCACTCTTTACCGAGCAAATCTTCAGTGTCCAGGTTCTCACTATCAGCGCCCACAGAATCCAAGAAGCCAGCGATCCTATTTAGCATCTTGATGTAACGCTTCGGATCTTCCGCCTTGATAGCGGCGTTAGGAATTGGAAGCCACACCCGAATATCATCTACGAGAGGATCTTCTGGGCAATCAAAGACAAGGGCCAGGTTGTTCCGAGACGCGTCATTCCTGTTGGGAGTAACATCAGCACGGCTGACTCGAAGCATAGCCTCTTGATTATCGGGCAGGATTTTCAACTCTTCACGTTCGCTAAGGTTTAGATCTAAAAGACTCATAGGAGTTTTCTCCATGTTATAGTTGATATTAGCATTAGCATTAGAAATGAATATGATAGGATGACTAGTCCCACGGCTACGCCGAATAAGATTAAACTAAAGAAGGTCTATCTTCATCAGACCTGCCCGCTTTTCTAAGCAGGGCTTTTATGTTAGGAGTCTCCGAGCTTTCAAACTTACCGCCGCCCATTCTTGTTTCGGCTTTATAGTATCCGTCATTGCGGGTCAGCAGTTCGTAAGCTACGCCAGAAGAACTCGACTTGACTCTTGTCACATACTTCTCATCGAACACAAGTGGAACTTTCTCACTGAGCTTTCCATACATTAAAAGACCAGTTTCCATCTTACCAGATACTTCATCCTTCATCAGACCTATGTGGCCAGTAGCTACCACATGACAGGGATAGCCCATTAGAACTCCCAACCAATCCACAGCTGTCAGTTGCTGCACAAGATAATCTTGGAGCTGGGGCTGAGTACCCTTACGGGTCTTCCCTCCGGAGCCTCGGCGAATGATCTCATACATCATACTGTCACTCCACTTTGTCAGGGAGTCGAGAGCATAAGTCCCGATGCTTTCAAAGAATCCCTCACGCTTACGGTCTTGCATTTCTTTTTCCCACTCACCAAAAGCATAAGGTTCTTTCCAGGAGTCACCTTCCCAGCGATTGTCAACTATCACATCACCCTTATCAATCAATGGCTGCAAGGCTGCTGTCTTAGTTCCACCTGGATCAAATGAGTCAATGAATACTGGCTTGGGACATGTAGATAGTATCTGTGTTTTACCAGTTCCAAAATCCCCATAGATCAGGAAGTTTGAAAACTGACTAGCACTATCAGCATACATCTGGCGAGCTTTCATTGCCCGCTCTTTAACTTTGAGGAACTTAGGACTCTCAGTCATTGACTTTTATCTCTCTGTATATGAATCATACGAGTTGTTTCAGTATGAGTATCAATAGAGGTCCCAATTATTCTAAGTCTTTCTTCTATTTCATCTAAGCTATTTGTTATATGAGAAGTAGACTCCTCAACAGTTCCTGATAGATGATTTATTGCATCGAATATCTTAAGCAATACATCATTCTGAGTATAAAGTTCACCATTCATAACTCTACTGTCTCCCTTACACCAGGTATCTTGCGAGGATCCCAGTGCTCTACGCGATAGCCTATGGGAGGGCTATCAGCATACTGAATAGGATTGTTCCATATACTGCAGTAGTCAAGAAAAGGACAAGGCCCGTATTGAGTGCATGACTCAGTGTTACGAGGGAATGCTTCGAGGACTTCATCTTCTTCTTTGGCAGACAATAGTCTATTAAAATCATCTTGGATCATGTCATACCACCGAGTGACTTCAACTAACCATGCTTGCATTGCTGCAATATTCTTTCTTACAGGAACTCTATGGAACTCGTTGTCTCGTGAGTTGGCATAAGGCTCTCCGTTTGCTTTATATCTGGGAGGATTAGCAAAGAATACTCCATTGATCTTGACCCCGTAAACTTCATCAGGCTCAAACAAACAGAAAAGAACATGGCTGTAAACAGAGACTTGCATCTTCTGTCTCCACTGTGCAGCCCACTTCGTATTGAAGTAACTTCCAGTCTTATGCTCAAGGGAAAAGACGCCAGAGTCATCTCGACATATAGTATCGGTTTTGAAATATATAGGCTTATTCGGAGCTATTGCTACGCTCCCTGCAACCTCAATATGTAAGACTTCAAAGTCGTCAAGGTCTTGGTATGTTTGGACGTACTGAGCGAGAGCTCTTAGAGCGTTGCCTGGGTTCTTCGGAGCATTTCCTTCGTCCCAAGTATCGTCAAATTGTTCTCGATAGTACTCCTCGAATTTTTTATAACCTTCAGCGGCACTCTCAAGTGAGACGCCTTTCTCATAGAATACTTCCATCGCCATATGCCAAGCAGTTCCGAACTCCAGATGATTATTAGGAATCTCGGAACGCCAGCCAAGTACATACTCAAAGAAGTATCTGCGAGGACAGTTCATGTATGCTTGGAGTTTGGTTGCGTCTTGAACTTTCCAAGTATCATGTTCGTCTATGTTAATTAAGTTAGCCATAATAATAATGTGGAAGGCCCTATGCGAGCGACCTTCCACACTGTCCTGGGGAGGACTATTACCCGAGCCGTTTCGTAAGCTCTGCCAACAGATCTTCCTGGCTGATCTCCCCACTCTTAACCTTGGCGGCCAACTGATCGAACGGATCAGCTTTCTTCTTACCACCACCACGGCGAGCGACTCCAGGAGTATAAGTCTTGCCGGCCTCTTCTGCTTGCTCCGAGCTGTTATCAGAATTGTCCAAGGTAGTACGGGCTGCACCTTGAGCGCGGATAATAGCCTGGGCGACAAAGATACTATGAACAACGTCAGCGCCGAACATCTCTGACGACTTTTCTAAACTATCCCCAAAGTCACGCTCGAAGGAGATCGAACGATCAGTCTTGGGACTCTTTACTTCAATACTAACTACGCCTGCCGGAAGTTGCGTTTCTTCAGTCACTGGTTTTCTCCCAGTTAAAAGGTTTATGTAAAAACTTCATAACAAAATGTTACGGAGACGGAAAACCTTAAGTGTAATATAAAGTTGCCTCCCGAGTATATAGCCCACATTAGTCACTCTCCCTGTACATATTGTGTCAACTAATGATTTCTTCACTATATCCCCACAACTTATAATAGACAAAAGGTCTTCCATCCCTTAAAGCGGTAATGACTTTATCCTCCTTTCAGTAATTGCCCTGCGAGATTGTACTTTTCAGGCTCACACTCCATCAGAACTGGAAACACTGCTTCAGTAATAATATGATATTGGTGCTTAATTATTACAGTATCTCCAGTCTCTTGGTCTTTTGCTATTTCGTACTGGATTTTTGTTTCCATAGTTACTCACTTTCAAAATTCAATATATATAAATGTAATGATAGCAATGCCACTTGTCAAGTAAAAAATGCACAAGTTGCAAAGAATAATTACAAAACTTTCTTAACAAGCGCCACACAATCTTTTACCAAGTCCCCGAAACTTTCTACATCTTCTGTGCTGAGAGTACTGTTGTAGGAAGTTCTTATCTCCCAGCCTGAGGAACTAGCTACATCATCTTTGCTGCTATCAAATACTATCAAGTGACCTTTACCTGTTATCAGGCTAAATCGAACTTTAGATTCATCGCTCATTTTTTATTCCTTTTAAGATATTTAAATGCTAAGTAAAGGTTAGAATCTGTTATGCCGTCATCATAGCAATCTTGGCATAACATTTTGTCTGGCTTTCCAACATCAACTAATTCTTCTTCTGGTGTTTCGAGCTTTCCGCAAGCTATGCAGTTATGAGTCATAAGATTCTTAGTCCCAGGTGTCCATGAAGTTCTGACGACTGTCTGAGTTTTGATCTTCCCAATTCTTTTTCATATCGACTAAGATACGTCTTATAGTTGAGAGCTTTGGCAACTCTTTTTCTGACAGGACCTCAAGACTCTTTATACTCTCTAGTGTCCCAAGCATGTAACCTACTTGACCTTTAGCTCTGTTACGACTCTGAGCCCAGGCTTGGTTACGAGTTAGTAACTTTCTATTTGCTTTAGCCATTGAGTTCATCCATTGGAGTACCTACGAAAAGAAGAACTGGGCCAACAAATCTTTGCCCTGTTAGCATCAGGGCTGACTCGTTGAGCTCTAAATTTAGTAACAAACCTTCTTCATTTACTATAATCTCTGAAGATCCATCAGGATCAAAGTGGTCCTTTAGTTCGTCAGCTATGTAAGAGTTTGATATGGCTACTCTTTCAATATAACCTCCGACTATTTCTTGCATCTCTTCTAGTAAAGGAAACATAGACCATTCTTTTTCCTCTACCTCTCCATCAAGATGTAGTATAAAACCTTTTATCATCTCTTCCTCATTATGTATTTAACTATCATGACTATGCTCATACCTACGCTGTATAATAAAGGAGCTAGTAGCATAAGTACATAAAGGTTGGACAGTATTTCTAACAATCTTTATCTTCCCTCCAGTCAGGATTCCACTCAATAACAGTCTTTAGTCCTTCAAACTCTTCTTTTACTTGATCTACTATAACATTAGTCCTATTGTCAATGCTTTTAAGCTCATCAAAATAGTCCACTAGCCTGGCCAGCCTTCGGCCAAGCACTGTCAGCCTGTTATGCGGATTGACAGTTAGTATTTTAAGAGCTCGCTCAGCATCTATTTCTTCTATCATCTCTCTATCTACAGCTATAGAAATAATAGTACGGATAGCATTTAGAGATTCAGGACTAATAGGCTCCATATGATAGAACTTACTAGGCCCATCTGCTTTACTCATAATATATCATGCCCTCCATTAGATAGCTCATCATCCTGAGCAAAGTCTTGATGCTCCTGTAGCTCCGAGGGCTGACCATCATCTTGCATCTCATCATAGTAATCGTAAAGACCTATGACTTCGTATGTTTCTGGGGGATCGTTCTTAAAGATTGGAGAAGGTCTCCCTTGACTTGTATCCATCTTAACTATCCTATGGATCTTCTCGTTATACTTTTCTGTCAGAGCTAAAGCATAAGCTTCTCCAGTATTCAGATGAATAACATCGAAAGCCTCTATCGCCATATCAATAGTTATAGCTGAAGCATAGAATGTAAATCCCCTCTTGAAACCCTCTTCCTCATCAATAAGGGATGCTTCTATAGAATGCGGAAAGTGGTTATTCATGGCTGAACTACGAGAACTCCACGGACCTTTGATTGTATAGGGAATCACTCGATTTTCTTCTGCGGGTTGGAGTGAGTAAGTTCGACCTCCAAAACCTGTCTCGTCTTTCTTAGTATGAGCAAAGTATGAGACCTGACCATCTAACTGAGCAAAGTACAAATCAGTACTAGAACTTTCTTTAACATCATATTTAAACTCACTAATGTTAAAGACTTTCTCGACTAGTATTTGAAGAGTAGGTTCATTACCCCACTCATCCATCCAATCTAATTTAGCATCTAATATACCAAAGTCTGGATGTTCTTCTGGGGGCTGAAGATGATCATCGTTCAACGCCCTCGAGTTATCAGGATATGTCATCGCTGATACTCCTCCTTAAAATTAAGGGTTTAAGTAACAAGCTACGAGTTAATACTTTGTACTTCTTTATGCCGCGATCCTTTCTGATTAAGTGTAGAAAGTTAGATGGATTTAAGTTTTCTTTTTTAGCTCTAGATTCTTGCTTTAAATTATTATCTCTGCATATTTCTAATGCAACTAATTCTTCAGGCCTGGTATCATCCCAGTTACCTTTATAAAAATACGAAGAGTAATATTTAATATTTTTTAAAAGCCTCGAGTCCCTCATACCTTACCTCCCCGTAAGGTTTTTTAGGATAGTGGGAGCCGTAGGGAAAGCCCCCACTATCCTGAGTGACTTCTGCTAGGGGTCAGTCATCACTCATTAGTTCAAGTCTGGCAATCAGAGATCGAAGATCTTTTTTATTAAATGTTAAAGATCCTACTTTTTCTGCTTGCCAGTTATAGCCGTCTTCATCAGTGAAGAGTGGGCCCTTGAAAATGTCTATTGTCTTATCGTAGGTAACTATGCGAAGAGATATTTCTTCCCCGCTGATAAAGAAGATTGATGCCATTAGATGTCCATGCCTCTTTCACGCTTATCTGCACATGAGTTGCAGTAAGCGTAATGAGGCTGTATCATGACTTTTCTTCCGCAACCTGAGCATTCTTTCTTGACGTTAGTCTTTTGGACTTGCCGATAGAATGCTCTCATATCAGCATCTTCCATGTTACTCCAAGTACCGAAGTTATCATCAAAGTATTTTGGCATTAGCTTTTACAGGACTTGATCTCTGCTTCTTCATCTACAAAGATTTCGTCCCACTCCTCTATAGTTATACCTGTTTGGATAAACTCTCGTTGGTCTGGATTGAGAGACGGGAAAGCATCTTGAATATACTCTTTGTCATCTGCCCACATAGACAGACGCATCTGGAACTCATCAAAGTTCATAGGTATTATTATACTATTCCACTTGCCACTGTGAAGGCTGGCTCGTGTGACTTTGACTGAGCTGTCATCAACACTCTCATATTCAATCATGTGGTTGGCCAGATGTAGTTAAGAGCAGGTTCTTCACTCCAATCAAACTTGCGATAGTAATCAAAGTCTTTATGGAGGAGGGCTGCTCGGTGGCTGCTGTGGAAATCTGGATTGCCGAGCCATTGAGGTAAGACCAGCTCAGGTTGATCAAAGATCTTCATGGTATTATTATAGCCACGGCTGATCCACTCTTTGATACAAATGTTGGAATAGAGTATCAAGGCACTCTCACAACCTTTCCACATCTTTGTGGCAGGATGATTGCTCCAGCCACCACCAGTGGCCAGAGCTTTGAGAATCTGTCTTGCTTCGACACGCTGTTTGCCCAAGCGCCGATAGTCAAGCGCCTGGGCTGAAGCGTGGAAGCTTCTGTATGGTAAGAATGTTTGCATTACTTTTTTAACTTCTCAATGCCAGCATCTTCGCTGACATTATCATAGAGGAGTTGCGCTACTTTATCTATCTCAACAAATGTGCCACGAGGAACTTCACCTTGTTCTTCATAGTTCTTAAGGAATAGCAATGCTTCACGCAGACCGTATATTTCCCAGTCTCGAAAAAACTGCATCATTATTCCCATATTGTTGAGACCTTCTAACTTCATCTCTATCAGCCTGACCCAAGATGTTCCACTTTTAAGCTCTTGTTTCTGAGCTTGCCTGAGAGTCAAGCGAGATGGGCGTTTACGATAATCAACTTCAGTCATATCAACCCCTAGTTTGATAAGTGAACAGCATTAAAAAATGATGATAACACAATATAACACGAGCGATGGGACTATGCAAATTGTTTTTTATAAATTGTTTCGCCGCTGATAATCCAAGTACCATTGGATCTCTTCATCAGTAGCTTCTCCACTAAGTTGCCGCATGACTATCTCCCCAGCTCGTGTTGAGTCCTGGCTAGTCATTGTTTCTTTCTGAGCAATAGTTTCTTGCCGAGCTTCATCCATCGAGGCTCGATTCATACTATTCAGAACTCTCTTTTCATTCCATCCATTTACCTGGCTCATGGAGAAGCCGGATGTGGCTAGGTATTCAAGCGCAGCTTCCGGATCTATAAATTCATCGAACTGTTCTAATCGAGCTTCAGCAAGAACTGTTTCCATTAAACATTTGAGCAGTCCTGAGTAACTATGATTGAACCCAACGCCACGGCTGGCAAGCAACTTCGCAATGCTAGCCACGGTACAGGGATCAACGTATGTCTGAATGTTCAGACCTGCTCCACGAGTTTTACTAGTCATGGCAGCTCCCATTAAAGTTTTGAAAATAATTTAACATACATATAATATAATAAATGTTTTGTTACTATGCAAATTAAAAATTATTTCTTTTTCTTCCCATCTTCATAACATAATGTTACGGAGTTTCGGATTTACATTTTTTCTACTATCTATAGGTCTACCACACCCCCTATCCTCCACATTGTTTTTGGGTATAAGTGGTATGTATTTAGTTTGTTTCTTTTTTTTTTTTTTTTTTTTTTTTTTTTTTTAAAGAACACACCCTACACCTTATCTGGCAGATTCCGATTGTGTTGGTCGGGGGGTGTGGTAGGATAGTAGATAGTAGACCTACCACACATAACGAAATATTGAAAATGTGTTACGGAGTTCAAGCACAAGCTCGTGCATAGCTGCCCACCTATTGTCCAGATTGCACAACAGAAAGGATTGCGCGCGCGTAGCAAAGACCGTGCCAAGCTACCAATAGCTCATCAAAAGTGTTCAAAACTATCTTGAGCATAAAAATAGGCCCGACTCATACCTCGAGCCGAGCCCATACTCCGCCTATTAGCGATTCTTGCGGCGACTATTTCGAGTCTTCGCTCGTGCCTTTTTACGGGCTTTGAACGAGGCCTTCCATGATAGTCTCCGGCGCTTTCTTCCAGAGTCTTTCATCTCTTTTTCCCCAGGTTAGAATTCAGTTGGCATAATTCTTTTTTCAAGCTCGCGCTTGATCTTATGGTGCGCAACTAAGCCATCTAGTTGCTCAATATTTGCATCAACTACAGTCAGCTCTTTATTGGCAAAGACCCATTGCAGGCATAACCTATCAAGAGCTCGCAGCTCATCTAACGATAGTTCCTCAAGCAAGCAATCCACCCCCTTTCCATTTCTAGTTTCGAGGATCTCATCAAGGCTAGGGTCCTATCCCTAGCGACTAGAAAATATACCATACTGGAACTAGTCACGCATTGCCTATAATTTACTGATCGGCTATTTTCGCGTCTAGTTGCGCTTTTATAGTTTCCATATCTAGACCACTCGAGGCCAAGAGCGCAATTAGTGTATCTGTAGACATGGGAACTTTCCCGCCACTCAGGTGACTAGATACATCGAAGGCCATTGTCTTTTCACGCATACAGGTCTCCCTGTAAGCACGACCGTCCTGTCCCAATTTGCCCTCTTTGCAATCCCTCAATTTAGCGTTATACAAGAGCGTGATCGCATTGCGAGCTAACTGCTCGACCTGCTCAGTCGTGCAACCCTCACACTTTACAGAGACCTGTATCGGAGTTTCGGCGTCTAGTCCGGTAAGCGTACTTTTGGTAGTAGCGATATAATTTTTCATGGTTTACTTCCCCTAGTTTAGTATTATTATGGCGTGTTACTTCTAACGCTAGATACTTGTGACAACTAGGCAAGTACGCAACTAGTTCCGTATGGTATACCATTGAGGGAATATTATTCCCCTATGACTATTTTACTAATAAGAAATATTTTCCATATTCCAACCTTTTGAAAAGTGTGACATAACGAACTGGAAAAATAATCATGCAAAAGGCGTGCCAATCGAAAAGTAATGGTAAAAGTTTTTTGTAAGTGGTTTATTTACATGTATTTACAATCTATTAAATCCTTAGTATATGTCCGAAAATTAAACTATCCGACCTAACTAGTTGTTTTTAAATGAGTTATGTAAATATTTCTGACATCTTGACATAAAAATGTGAAAAAATGTCATATTTCTACTGACTAAATGGCATATTTTTAAATGTCATATTGACATCTCTAACAACATAAGCTGTTTATTTACAACTAGTTGCGGCAGAAAATATAAAAAGTTTTGCGGTCCTCTGTCCGCGCGCGAGCTGTCCTGAGTTTCCGCTGCATCCCCACTCGCACCCACGTCTTTTATATTTCAGCTCCTAAAAATTTCTGAGCTAATTTTCAAAACACCAACTTGTTGGAGTATTTTGCAACTCTGTAACATAATGTTATGGAGTTTAGAGTATTGTGGTGGGATTGAATATGTAATTTTATGGGTTGCATAGTTCCGATTCCTATTGTACATTTAGATATGGGTAGGTTTAAAAAATGGAAGGCTTTAGATGTTAAAAGTTGAAGACTTGTGGAATGAACATAGGGCAGTTTTTTCTCTTATACATAAAGGGCAGTCGGAAGAAGAAATCGCTGACAGCTTGGGTTGGGACTTGGATGTTGTGCAGAGGATAACTAAGAGTCGTATGGGAATGAGGAAAAGAGGTATCGAGGTTCAGATGCCAGGTAAAGAAGATTAGGGCCGGGGGAGTGAGGTGGTGTGTTTGTCCCTTCCAGCCCTGCTCCGCATCGTTGAGCTCCCTCGTACCCTTATAAGAAAGAAGGGATGTTATGCCTAAAGTTGGGGATAAGCATTTTGCATATAGTAAGGCTGGCCAAAAGGCCGCTAAGACGTATGCAAAGAAGACTGGGCGTAAGGTAACTAAAGCTAAGTCAAAGTCCAGAGCTGGAAAGAAATAGCATGGCGCGTAAGAGGGAAATAGACTCAGCATTGATGATAGAAGCTCTTCAGCATACTATGACCGTTGAAGAAGCAGCGGACAAGATTGGTTGTTCGGCTCCGAGTCTACGTAATAGGGCGAAGGAAGAAGTAGAGGTTAAGGTTGCTTTGCAGGATCAAAGTAAGCAGCGGGAGTATAACTTAGCCGAAGCTATCATCGCTAACAAGGGTGTTCTTAGCCGTGTGGCTGATACAGTGGGTATGGGGTCTGCACAAGCAGTTCGTTATCACATAAATCGTAGTCCAGCTTTACAGCAGGTCATGGCTGACTCGCGTGAGCGGGTTATTGACAATGCCGAAGATAATATCTTTAGGGCAGTGGAGAGTGGAGACAAGGCGTATAGCTGGAAGATTCTGCAGACCCTTGGCAAGGATCGTGGGTATACTGAGAGGCGTGAAGTTGATCAGCACGTTGTGCATTCAGTTGACCAGACTTCTACAGAAGCTTTAGTAGGTGTCCTTGATCGTCTAGCGACATCTAATCCCGCAGCCATCGAGGCTGACTTTGCCGTTCTTAATGATGAGGAGCGTAAGGTTCTTGGGGAAGCTCTTAGTGACCATAAGAAAGAAGTAGTGGAAGATTGAACGACTTGCTCGCTAATACTCCTGTAGCATTTGCACCTGAAGCCCAAGATCCTGCTGAGGTTGCAAGGGAGCTTATCAGACGCAAACAAGCGGCTGGTAGTTTGATCAAGTACGCTCAGTTTATGGATGAAGGGTATTATCCTTATTCTGTGCATTATAATATAGCTGAAAAGCTGCAAGATGTTGAGCAAGGAAAACTTAGGCGGCTGGCTATATTCGTGCCTCCGGCTATTGGTAAATCAAGGCTTTCTAGTGAAATATTTCCATCTTGGTTCTTTGGCAGAAATCCAGACTTGGAGTTTATACAGGCTAGTTATTCAGCAGACTTGGCTTTTGGGTTTGGCAGGAATGTAAGGAATATTATAAAAGATGATAGATTTCGTCTAGTATTCCCTGATGTGAAGATTGCAGAAGATGCTCAAAGTATGAATGAGTGGAAAACTGCACAAGGTGGAGAGTATAAGGCTGAGGGAGTGCTAGGCGGACTGATAGGTTTCCATGCTCATATAGCTGTCATAGATGACCCTTTTAAGAGTTACGAAAGCGCCCTCAGCCTGAATAATCGTAGGGCTGTTTGGGACTGGTATGCAAGTGTTCTTCTTAATCGCCTGCGTCCGTATAGAGATGGTCCTGGGGCGGTTATACTTATTATGCAGAGATGGCACGATGATGACTTAGGGGGACGGATTGAAAAGCTCAATGAGTCGGGTGAAGAGTATTGGGACATCATAAGGCTTCCCTCCCTCGCTGAATCAGACGATCCTTTGGGCCGAGCGCCAGGTGAAGCGCTCCTGCCGGAAGGTCCAAATATGCGTTCAGTTGAGGAACTCCATGCCATTAGAGCGCGCAATCCGTCCCTTTTTATGGCTTTGCATCAGCAGAAACCTGTTAGTGATGAAGGAGATGTATTTCAACCTGGGTGGATGAAGAAGGTTCCTGTAAATAAGATTCCTGATAACTTGACGTACTATGGAGCTAGTGATTACGCTTTAACTAAAGGTTCAGGTGATTTCACTGTTCATATGGTTTTTGGCATAGATGAACGTGGCATGATTTATCTTGTGGATGTGTATAGGGCTCAAGTAGAAATATTTGACGGGGTGGAGAAGGCTTGTGAGCTTATGCTTCAGTATAGGCCTTTGAAGTGGCTACATGAGCGGGTGATGATGGGTAAAGTCGTAGGGCCCCTACTGCGTAAAAGGAAAGCGGAGTTGGGTTGTTGGACAGTAATGGAAGATATTAGCGTTATAGGTAAAGGTTCTAAAGACTCACCTAATAGAGCTGGTGCTATAGCGGGCGCTATGCAGATGGGTATATTTCATGTACCTGATAATGCAACATGGCTAGGGGAACTTGAGCATGAGCTAAGCCGTTTTCCTAATGCCAGATATGATGACCAAATTGATTGTTTAGCTTTACTGGGTATGCAGTTGTCTAAGTTACGTAGTGCCATAGGTGCTGCTGAGATTCTAACTGGGCCAACTAAAATTATCCCTAGTAGTATAACTTTTGATGAGTATGTAATGAGAAACTCAAGGGCAAGAAGGGGAATGTCGAGAAGCAGAGATAGCATAGTAGTTCCTTTTCCCGAAGCTAGCCCATTAGATGATAACTGGGGTCTCGATACTCCGTAACATATTGTTATAGAGATATAAATGGCATATCCAACAGCGCAAGATTTAAGAGTTCAGTACTGGCAAGGACAAATTGGCTTTGTACAGCAAAAAGTAAAGCCGTTGTTTGAAGCGTGTAATGTGCTTGTTAATCAGTTTTATAATGAGCCAACTACTGAACGTGAGCAAGATGTAGGTGATGCGGAAGAAGAGCATGTAAGGAGAATTAAAAGCGGGCTTATACATGGCTTTATAGATCAGAGTCTTGCTAATATGCTAGATAGAGCTCCGACTTTTCAATGTTATCCTGAAACTCGTGAAGCCGCGCAGAAGATAAATCCGGAAGATCCGCATGGTCCGAACTTGGCATCGGGTGTGGCTAAGATTGCTAATTACCGTTATAGGGAAACTAATCAATTAAGAGTTGATGAGCGTTGTGCGTTAGATGCTTTCTTATTTCCTTATGGGGTTGCTAAGATTGGGTTTGAGCTTGATGTAGATGCAGTCGAGCAAGAGATGATGCAAGAAATGACTGTTCTTGATATGGAAGATCCTACAGAAGAGAATGTTTTCTTAAAGGGTGGGATTCCTGTAAAGGTCAGTGAGGGGCAAGATCATCTTATTCATATTGAGTTACACCAAGCGGAATTGAAGTTTCTGCTACAAGATATTGATGACAATGATTTGAGGGCTCTTGTAAAAGAGTCTTTCATGGATCATATAAAACTTCATAAGTTATTCCATGACAGGCCTGCTCCCAGCGCTAATACTAATGTGCATAGGGGTTCTCCGTACGCTGTACGTTGGCAGCCTGATATGTTTCTTACAGATGCGTTTAGTCTTGAGGGGCCAATGGATGCGCGGTGGATAGCTTTCGGTTGGGAGCTTCCGATAGAAGAAGTAAAGTCTAATCCCGCTTACTCTAATGTTGATAGCTTAGAGCCGAGTAGGTATAAAGATGCTCCTGATAAAGAAGCGGATCTGGACTCTGATGGGTTTGATGTAGTTAGAGGTTGGGAAATATGGGCAAAGAACTTTCCAGTAGGAAAAGGCAAGTTTCGCAATTTGTTTCTTACTATAGCTGAAGGTAGCGAAAAGTTTTTACAGTATGAAGAAGAGTGGCCATATGATAGGCTTGATAATTATCCAGTAGAGACTATAAGTTTTCAAACTGGTGTTAGGCAATGGTTTCATAAGCCGCCTTTGCTTATGGCTGGTGGTGATACTGTGCAGGCATTGACTAATGAGATCATGGATTCTTTCCTTTATACTATCAGGAAGCAAAAGAATATATGGCTTGTTGATCCTGCGGCAGGCATAGATAGAGATATCCTTCAAGATATCTTAGATGCGCCTGATGGATCTATAGTGGAAGTTCCAGGTCTTGGGGAACAAGGGTCTAATGCGATTATTCCTCTTCCATTTCTTTCTGTGCCTTCTGATAAGAGTGGGATGTTAAATCTTCTTCAGCAGATGTTTGATAGGAGTGCAGGTACTCCACAGCCCGTTCAGATGGGAACTAATGAAACGGCGACTGAAGCTTCTATTATGGAGAGGAAAAATACGTCCAGGGAAAACAGGCGGTCAGCCCTGGTGTCTGAGTTTCAAGTTCGTAAAGCTCGTAAGATGTTTCAGCTTGATTCGCAGTTTAGGCCAGATAAATTATTCTTGTTAGATAAAAACGCAGAGTCGTTTATTAGTCTTAGTAAGGAATTAGTGAAGGGTGAGTATCTTTTCACTATGGATGTTTCCAGCCAGTCTACTGCCTTGGCTGTTGAGCGTAGTCAGTATATGGATCTGTTGAACTTGTTTGCAGGTCTTACACCTATTCTTACTCAGACTTATGGGATACCACCGAACTTGCCAGAGTTGGCGCGGAGATTATTAGTAAAAGGCTTCAATGAAAAAGATGTTGAAGATATTCTACCTATGCTTGAAAAGCAAATGCAAGAGTCCCAAGCTCAAATGCAGGCTCAAGCAGCTGCAACGCAAGGGGAAGGTGGAACCTCTGAATTTAGCGATCCTCAAGCGCAAGCACTACAGGAAGCAGTCTTAGCAGGTAGATCTGCAAATACAGGGGTTGGTCCTTTAGACGCAGATAACTTTAATAGAAATATGCCTAGCGAAGGTCAGCAGGCAGGAGAAACGGTGACTATATAATGGCTATGGCGTACGGTGGTACAGCGAAAGTTTCTGATGCAGCAAAAAGAGCTATGGTTTCAGATGATCCTAAAGCGAGAGCTGAAGTAGAGGAAGAACGTAATCAGAAATTTGATGTTTGGGATCAGATTGGTTTAGCGGCTGATATGCTTCCTGGTGGAGCGATAGCAGCAGGTGGGGCTAAAGCTGCATTATCTGGCGGACGTAATATATACAAGATGATTAATGACTCAATTAAAGGTTTTAAAGCTGGTGGGGATAAATCAGCTAAGGATGCAGTTCTTAATTGGGTATCATCTACTGATTTGACTATACTTACTGATGCTATGAATTATCTTGATGGTTTGAGTGGAAAAGCATTAGATGAAGTAGAGCCTGTTAGGAAAGCTATTAATGATGTTTATAATCAGTTCTCCGCACCTAAAGGTGGATTTTCTTTGGGAGCTAAGCCTGCAGGTAGTTCTGATACAAGTACTGCTCTTGAGTATGTTCAGGACTTGAAAGCTAAAGCTAAAATTCCTAAAGCTACTGAAGAAATTATGGCAACTAAGGATCTTCCTGCCTCGACTAGGATGAATAGAGATATGCCTTCGCCTTCTGCTGCAAGTAGGGTGTCGAAAGAAGGATTACAGGATATTAAAGATGTTAGAAATTTGGACGATAAGGAATTACTTAGTATCTATGACGAGATGAAAGATGCGCCTTTTCCTTCTCCAGATATTCCTTTAGAATTTAGTAGTGCTGATGAGTGGGATGCGTTTTTGCGCTTAATGAAAAATGAAATAAGAGATCGCGGACTTTTCTAAGATGCCAGGCTATGCACAGCCGGACTTGCAATGGAACTCAGCAATGAGTGCTACTGAGATGTATCCGGCTCATCCGAAAAGAAAGCGTAGACGCCGTAGGAGAAGGCGTAATAAGATTAAAGGTATTGTAGTGCCACCTATGACTTCTAATATTATATCTGGAAAGCCAAATGACTCAAGTAAGTATTAATTCTAATACTCGCAATGTTGTAGGCGATGATAGAGCTTTGTTTCTTAAGCAGTTAGAAGAACAATACCCTAATGGGTTTAAGGCTCTTAATAGTCTTGTATTTGATCTTAATGATGCTCAAGAGTATGTTGATAATCAGCCTGTTAAAGATCTTACAAATAAGAAAGATCCAGGGCAATCAGATACAAATTTAAGTGGAGGTATTACTCCATCTTTCTCTGGGGGTAGTGGCGTATCAGCGGGATCTGGTAGGAATCTTCTTCTTGATTTCTTTTTTAAGACTCCGCAAGGCTTGGCTATGGGAGTAGAAGATCTGGTTAGTCTGACTGGTATAGCTAACGAGTTTCTTACTATGAGTCCTTCTCAGCGCTATGGGTATCAAGGTCAAGCGTGGCATAATAAGTATACTAAGCCAGCGGTTGAAGCTGTTAAGAAATTAGCTCCCGTAGCCGCTAAAGGCTATATGTCGTATCTTAGCCCTTCGGTTGAGAATCTGCCTGAACGCGCAGAGTTTGGTGGTTTGGTAAGTGATATTGCTTCAGGTATTAAAGAAGGGGTTCATGAGCGTGGGGCAGCATCTTTAGTAGAGCCTCTTGATCTTGCCTTTCCTATTGCCGGTAAGACTTCTAGAGTTCTTAGTGGTAAGAGTACTGCTTTGTCTCCTAAGGAGCTTAGTAAGCATTATTGGGATGATAGTCCAGATGTAGTGAATAAGCGTGTAAGGGAACGTGCCGATAGGAGAGAAGGGCTTTTTGCTGAACAGCGAATAGAAGAAGATTTTTATAACAGGTTTGAAGCTCTTAAATCTGAACTTGCTCAAGGCATGGGGAAAGATATTACAAATTGGAAAGAAGATGTAGATCTGCCTGTTGAAATAGAGGCTGCTAATTATAAAAAAGGTGGAGCATACGAGGCTGAATGGAAGGGAAGTAGATCAGTTGAAGATATAGAAAATGAGCTAGATGATGTTTATGCTGACTGGTGGGAGCACTTAGGGGATAGAGGCGAAAAAGGTCGTATGCCCAGGCCTATAGGGGAGTTGGCTAAAGAGAGTCTTTTTAAGCAAATGCCTGAAGGGTATAGAAGTTACTATGAAGATAATGCTCGGTATAAAGAGTTGGATGATGAGCAAAGACGTATTATAGGCTTACCTCTTCGTATATCATCACGCACTGACATTGCAAAAAGGTTAGACTCTATCCAAAATGAAATGGTTCCGTTGGGTCAGCGTATAAGTGAGTACCCAGAGAGTTTTAGAAATATAGAAGCAGTAGAGAATAGACTGCAAGTGCTCAATGCTAAGATATGGGATGCGGAGAATGAAATAGGTGAAGCTGCGAGTTATAATAATCCAGTTGATATATGGGATACTGGAGAAAATCAACTTGCTTTAGATAATCTTCAAGCTACCCTTGATGGATTAGAATTAGATCGTAACGATCTTTTACAACAGAAGCTTGCATTCCCCGAAATACAAAAAGAAGTATTAGCAAGAATAGAAGAGCTCGGCACTTATGATAAAGAGACTCTTGCTGTAATTGATAGGGCTCTTGATCAAGGATTTTACGCTGTAGGTTATCATGCTTCAAAGGGTGATATAAGATTTTTTGACGAGGATTTAAGACAAAAGGGAACTGGGGGAGGTGACTCAAGAGAGGGTTTTTTCTTTGCGTCAAATCCTGCAACATCTAAAGCTGGATTGTATACACAGTCTACACTTCATGGTGAATTATTAGACCGTAGATCTGATGTTAAGTATTGGCTAGAGGATCTTGATCTGCAGGCTACAGATGCTAAAGCTAAAAAAGGTGATATTAAAAGAGATATTCAAAAAACTTTACTGAACAATTATTTAGAAGATATTGATTATACTAATCTTGATAAGAGTACTAGAAATATAAGAGATTTTCTTGATAGGGATCTTGATACACTAGAAACTGTTAGAAGGCGTACTTTTGGTACTAGAGATACAGTAGAGGGTTTATCAACTTATGAAAAGGCATATGACTGGCCTAAATATATTGATAATGTTGAGCAGAATCTTCATTCGTTTTTTAGATTGTTTAGGGAGGGTAGAAAACCAACAACGTATACACAATCAGAATTAAAAAAACTTGGCTTAACCCATGATGATGTGCAGAAAGAAAAATCATTTACTGCATCTGAGGAAATATTAACTGATAAATTTAATGTTGATTTTGAGCGTTTGGCTTCAGTATCAGATACTTATGACTACAGTATGTGGGTTGGAGGAAAAGAAATAGAGATTCCAGAAAAAGTTATAACAACTATGGAGTCTTTGGGCTGGCTAGGTTTTGATAATCCCATAGAAGCTTTAAATGTAGCTTTTGATATGAGGCATAATAGATCTCAGAGATCAATTATATATGATTATGATTTGAAGCCCGCTCCATTTCCAGGTAGTATTTCAGATGAAACAGTAGAGCACTTAAGAAACTTAGCTATTAGCTTTTCTAATACTAGTGTTAAGTTAAAAGACATAAGACATTTAAGAACTAAAGGTACGGATATTGAGAGTGTACCTTTGTCTAAAGGTTTAAAAAATGTTTTTCCTCGTCAGGGAAGCTTAAGTGAGCACAGAAATATTTCAGTTATAACTCCTTGGAGAAGTCGCATTCGTCCTGATGATCAGTATGCTATTAATGCACAGAATGTAGCTATTAGAACAGGTGAATATCCTGATTGGTATAAGCCGGATCCTCCAATGGGCTTTCAGCCTTTTACTAGTGATCAAATAAAAGATAACTTAAATTATTTTATAAACGAGATGGATGCGTACAGGACATTACCTAATAGATCTCCTGTAGATTTTGAAGGAGTTCCTATTTTTAATGAACAGGTAGATGGTACAATAACTCCTTTATCTTTGCTTAAGTTTAAAGATACAAATGAAGATTTTGTTGAGAAACTTAATGCCTGGAGAGTTTTATCTCCTGAGCAAAAAGATAAATTTGCAGATTTATTAGCTGCCCAATATAATGAGTCTGCAAAAGTTACAATGGGTATAGATAATCAATTAGAGGATGAATTTATATATGCTTTAAAAAGTGGTTTGCAAGGTAAAGCTCTTCCCGTTATGCCCTCGTATAAAGATGCAGATGGTTTAGTAACTGCTGCGTGGAAAAACTCTACACATCCCTTTGTTGTTCAATCTCGTAAAGGTTATGTACCTCCTGAGTTATTAGTTTCGTATAAGGAAGCTGCACAATCTACAGATCATATAAATCGTAGTCGTATTTGGGCTGAAGTTAATGCTGGAACTAATACTACTAAGGCTAGACTTCATATTGAAGATCCGTATATTTTAGATATGAAGGGTGGTGATTATGACCAGCAGCAGTATAAAAATGCTATATCTGCAGCTAAACGAGCTGGAAATGATGCTGTTATAGTTAGAAATGTAACAGATGGTGGTAATGTCGCAGGAGATGTTTATATAGTTTTTAAGAGTGATCAAATACGTTCAGCGACTGCCATGTATGATCCTCTTGAAGCCCCAGTTCGCAAGAATGTTTTAAAAGAGTATGATGCTAGGTATAAGAAATTATGGGATGAACATAAAGCACTTATGAGAAAAGCTCTTGAATTAAATAGTCAAAGGATAGCCGCAGAAAAATACTTTTCGTCTGTCCCTGGACTTCCTGATTATACTCGAAAGATGGATGGCCTTTCACATGCGTTATCAGATATTAATTCAAAATTTAAATCTTTAAATTCTGAGTTAAGAGCAAATGGTAATGCGCGTTTTGAGATGTATGGTTTAAAGAGTGGTATCGCGCCAAATGATCTTGATATACTTGTACTTGAAAGAGTAAAAAAATATCAGGAATTAGATAAGCTAAAAGAAGAAATTAGATTAGCCCAAAGTGAAATGAAGTCTGGTCCATTCTCTGGTATTTTTGATTCTGATGAGATGGTATCTGAACATGATATTAAACTTAAAGCGCTTCAGGAAAATGTACAATCATATATAGAATTAAAAAGTGAATTAGGCTTAGTAGACGGATCTATGTTAGGATTTGAGGAGGAAATAGTTAACACTCCAGGGCTTCTGGAAATTCCTGATGAGGATCGTTGGACCTTTCCAGATGATATGTTACCTACTAAAGATGTCATGGCTTCTTGGGGTGGGATAGCCATACCTTTGGGAGTTGGAGGCGCTGCCCACACTTGGCTTGTTAATGATGCTGAAGCTCAACAGGAATTAGAAACTGAGCTTGTACCAGATGATGAACTAACTGCAGATATAGGTAATATTCTAGATACCTTTGATATTCCTGGCCTCGATTCTCCAGAGGCGAAAGAGAACTTTATACTCAGGAATAAAGACTGGGGATATAGGATAAGTGAGAAGGATAAGAAAAGAAGTAAGGATTTACAAAAGATACATTTATGGCGAACTAAGGAGCTGGGAGGAAATGATCTATAATGCCTATTTATAGTTTTGTATGTAAAGACTGTGGCATAGAAGACGATGTGCATAGGAAAGTAGATGATCGAGCTAAGCCGGTCGAATGTCGTTGTGGAGCTAAGATGAGCCGAATGCTTGAAAGATTTACTGTAGACACATTTGAGCCTTATTATGACGAGGGCCTTGGAAGCGATGTTTATTCTGCTCGTGATAAAAAAGCTATTATGAATAATTTGGGAGTGGTTGAGGCTGGAGACCAAGTTCATGGAGCTAGGATTTTCGATGAAAAAAGTCCTAACCTTATAAAGAAACAGCCGCCGCAGGGCAAGCGAAAAAAGATGCCTAAGGCCTTTGATGATGCTGTTATAGAAGTATCAGATGCAGATGGACATACCGTTTCTAGGGAACTCTCTGGAAACATAGCAGGGTATGATAATTAACAACTCCATAACATATTGTTACGGAGAAGAGTCGGGCTGGAAGTTAATCTTCCTACTAACTAGCGGGGGATGAAAAATGACTGAAGTAGTTCGGGGCGACACTGGCATGGCAGAAGAAGGCAATATTAATTCTTACCTAGAAGATCAAGCTCAAGAGTTTGGTGAAGATGATCTTGATATTGATGCAGTGTTAGAAGGTACACAAGTGCAGGATTCTAATCAGTCTTCGCGAGAAGGCACTGATACGGTTCTTGCTCGTTTAGATGAATCAGACCCAGCTGCGGCTGAAGCTGTTAGAGGTATGCAGCGCCGCATGAGTCAAAATAATAATGAGTGGCATGAGCTTCGCTCTGAGGTTTTAAATCTCAGGGAACAAATGATCTCGACAAGAGAAGAAAATGCTCAGCAACCTGTAGCTCCGCAAGAGGAAGAACCACTTCCTGAAGGTGTTACAGAACAGAATATGGAAATCTTTAAAGCTATGGCTGATCGTCTCGGGTATCTTCCTAGGGAAGAACTCGTGCAGCGAGAAGAAAATAGAGCGCAAGAACAGAGTGCTGAAAGCGCAGTTAATGCTGACCTCCAAGCAGGGGTTGACATGTATGGAGAGCAGTTTGGCACTATGGATAGTGCAGGTAATTTTACCTTAAATCCATCTATTCAGCGTAGGCTTGATAGCCGAATGCAATCACTTCAAGATCCTTCTAGGGGCGTGACGCCTTTAGATCTGTTTCGTATGGAATTTCCAGAAGCTGGTGGTGCAAGGCGTAGATCAGCTCTTCGAGAGAATAGTCCTAATATTGAAAGTCGTCCTTCACCCAATGTAGTTCGTAGGAGTGGAGCATCTACTCCTGGATCGGGTGTGGATATAAGGGCAGGTGAAGCTAGCCCAGAAGATGTTTTGGATCGTGCGTGGGCTTTGGCGCGGCGGGAATTAACTTAATAATTAAAAGGAAACTATAATGGCTATCGGTGACGGCAGTCCTACTGTAACATGGGGGCCACTATTATCCTCCACTGTTATGAATTACTTGGACTCGGGGATGCTCCGAGATCAGGTACATAAGCGGAGTCCTTTCTGGTCGTGGCTTCGTGAAGGTAATCGTATTAAACGACTGACTGGTGGCGAGCGTATTAAGCTTCCGGTGATGTATGAAGGTAGTGGAAACTTCAAGCGCTATTCTGGACTTGAAGCCCTTGATCCCACTGGCTACGAAGGAATCACAAATGCCTTTTTCAACTGGAAACAGGCGGCCACGAGTGTTGTGATTTCTGGTCTTGACAAACGCTCAAACCAGGGTGAAAGTCGTATTCGTGACTTGACCAAAGATAAAATCTTCCAGGCTGAGTCGACCTTGGCAGATAACCTGGCCACTGATGCTTATAGCGATGGTACTGCTAATGGCTCCAAGCAAACCACTGGCCTTTCGGCTATGGTTGACAGTACTCCTGCTACCGGCACTTATGGAGATATCAACTCCGCTAATAACAGTGCGTGGCGTAATAATGCTATCACTGGTGTTGGTAATGGCGCGGTGAACTTGCTGCCGAACCTTCGTACGATCTATAATGATTGCACAGAAGTTTCTGGTGTTGAGGGCGAGCCTGATGGTATCTTCACGACTCAGTCGATTGCTGAGACCCTGGAATCTTTGGTTGTTCCTGCTATCCGTTATACCGGTGGTGGTACGAGTGACTTGTCCAGCCGCCCGACTTTCCGTGGCGCTAGCATCAACTTTGAGTCCAAGTGTCAGAGTGGCACAATGTATGTTTTGAACTCTAAGCATATCTTTTCTTTCGTGCATCGTGACGCTGATTTTGCTATGGCTGATGGTGGCTTGCAGAATCCAGTTAACCAGGATGCTTTCATTGCTCCTATCCTTTATCAGGGTAACATGGGTACGAACCTTCGTAATGCCTTAGGCATTCTTACGGGGATCACCTAGAAGGAGTTTTAGAGATGGCAACTGGAGAGGTTAATTCCAGGTACATTGGTAGAGCGGGTAACCTTATGAGTGTATCGGGTACCTTTGATGCTGATGGAGCTGAAATTATATACTTATCAGGGCAAAAAGGCTCTAGCATAACTGATGCAAGTGGTAGTGCTGGATCTGATGTAACTGATGACAGAGCGGGTAACCGTATAGTTAGTTGTATGGTAACTCCTGCAGGGGATCTTAATGATAAGTCATTTTACATAACCTTGAATAGTAATAATGATACAGCTGATACTTTGAATGGTGCTATTTATATAACAACTGATGATACGGGAAATGACGCGTATCATTATACTGCACTAATGCAGTTGTAAAGGGAAGAAAGGATAATAACTTATTATGTTCATGCAAACTGTAAATCGCACGGATGTTGAAAAAGTCTGGGTTAACTTCACTAATAGTGATGGGGCCACAGTAACTATTCATCATCCGGTTGTAAAGTTTCATGGTAGCGCTACTGCAGCTAGTATCGTGACTAATGAAGCAGCCACCAATCCTTCTATATTTAGAGGAGCTGAAGTCGGTGGTGAGGGAGGATGCACTATTGGCATCGCTTATGAGGATGTAGTTAATGGTGCAATAGGCCTTTGTCAGGTGTATGGCTATCATGAAAGTGCTGTTCTTGCCAGAGTTGATGGAGCTAGAACTATTCGTGCTGGCTCTGGTATGAATGCAGATCATACTACTGTAGGCTTTAACAGCCTTAATGCTGGGAACGCTCCTACTGTTATTGCTATGCAGACTATTAGCAATAGGATGATTAGCGCGGCTGTAGATAGTGGTGCTAGTACCACTTATACTGACCATGTATTTGTCAGGGCATTGTAAAACTCTGTAACAAATTGTTATGGAGCTGTGAGAGGGGGTCATGGGCCTTCTTGCTTCGACCCCCTCTTACACTTTTTAAGGAAGGGACATTTTGGACCACACTAGTATACCAAAAGAGGAAGATCAAAAGAAATTTCCTTGGTGGTTATCTTGGTTAAAGCCACATCAAGGAAGCACAAAAAATGATTATATAGTTAAATGTAGTTGCGGTAGAGTTATGTGGCTTCATTCTAATAATAAGGTAAGAAGGCATCATATAGGCTGTAATCAAACTCCTATAGTTGAAGGAACTTTATGGGACTTTTTTAAAATGAAGACAGGGCTACTAAAATATCGCACTTTGAGCGAGTGCTTTAAGGATTTTATGGAAGGGAAAGCAGAATGAAGTTAGTAATAGGATTTCCATGGTATATAGGGCCAGAGGATAGTACTTTTCCTGCGTACTTTGATATGATGATGTACTTTGGGGCGTTGAGGGAAAGAAGTTTGTGGATAAACAGTTTAGAATATGAAGAAGCAGAAAAAATATTAGAAAAGCTTCCTAGCTTAGATGAAACTGGTTATGAGAAAGGCTTAGCAGACCCATCTTTAGAAGAGTGGAAAAAGTTAGGCAAGATAGAGGTTATTTTAGTAAATCACAGTAGAACATCGTTAGTTGGCCTTGCCAGAGAAATGATAGTAGACACAGCAGTAGAACTAGAAGCTGATTATTTATTTTGGTGGGACGATGATATGAGGTTCGAGAAAGATGCCTTTCTTCGCCTATGGAGGCACCAGAAACCTGTTATAAGCGCGTTAGCTTTCACCGCTAGAGATCCCATATTTCCAGTTATATTTCGGCTAACTGAAAAATGGGATATGGCTAATAAGAATAAGATAGTGGAGAAAAGTGAAATAGTGCTAGACTATCCTAAGGATCAGTTGATAGGAAGTACTGATCTAGGTGGAGATCTAGCTCTTGGGGCGGCTGTGTGTCTTTATGATATGAAGATATTTAAGCAGATTCCTAAACCTTGGTTTATGAGTACTGGATGTGGAGAAGATTATTTCTTTAGTTATCGCTGTAAAGAGTTTGGGGTGGAGAGGTGGATGGATACTGGTGTAAAGACTGCTCATGTTCACCATGCTGTTAGATGGTGCGATGAAGAGTTTTACTTAGAATCTAGAAAAGAATTTTCTGATACTTATGAAAAAGAATTTGGTGCTGTTGCTGAATATCAAGGGATGCCTGTAGGAAATAATATAGGAGGGCTTTCGTGAAAAACCTCCTAACTATAGTTATTCCTACATGGAATAATAGAGATATGCTTAAGGTATGTATAGAGTCTTTATTTCTTTATACTAAGTATCCTTTTGAGGTTATTATAATTGATAATGGCTGTGATGGTGAAGTAGTTAAAGACTTACCAGAAGAGGCTAAAAAGTATATTCGAGTAATAGAGCCAGAAGAAAACTTAGGATGGATGAAGGCTCATAATTTGGCTCTTGAGTCTGTGGAGACTCCTTATTACTGTTTGCTAAATGATGATGTTGTCTTTATTCCAGGACAGGCAGATTTTTGGAGAAGGTTAACTGCACATCTAAAAGGTGACGTGGTAGCATCTGGCCCAGGAAGTAATTTTGTTGCTGGGAATCAGAGTATTCATCTTACTGCAGTATCAACAGTTTGTGACAGTAGTTTTTTGATAGGCTTCTGTATGGTTATTAAGACAGATATATTTAAAGAAGTTGGAGGCCTTGATGCTGACTTACCTGGGGGTGATGATTTAGATCTTAGTATAAGACTTATGGAAAAAGGTTATGTACTTAGAGTAGATAAATCAGCTTATTTATATCATTGGGGACAGTCTACAGGCAAAAGAGTTCATGGAGAAGATTGGGATTCTCTTTTGTCGCAAGAAATAACAAATAATGCTCTTATGTCAAAGCATGGAGTGAAAGCTTGGATAGATTGCTCTAAAGCTCATTGGCGTAATCCTGTAGATTGGAATTTGGAAAGTACTGGTACTCTTGAGGATAGTTGGTATGAGGATATACTGTCTGACTTTAATGGATCTATTGGCTTAAATATAGGATGCGGAGCTAAGAAAATATCAGGCACTGTAGGGGTTGATATTAGACCTTCTGGAGAACTTGGGGAAGGTGGGCAAAGACATGAAGAATCTTCGGCAGATATAGTAGCAGAAGCTACAGATATCCCTTTGGATGATTCTAGTCAACCTTATATAGTGGCTGCTCATGTATTAGAGCATATGATAGACCCGATAGAGGCTTTAGAAGAGTGGCATAGATTATTAGCTCCTGGAGGCTCTTTGTTTATTACCCTTCCAGATCATGCTATAGAGAATACACTTGTTTTAGATTATACTCATGTTCATGCTTATACTACTAGTAGCTTAGATAACCTTATTAAGGCTGTGGGTTTTGAAGTTATATCTATTGAGCAGGGGGCGTTTAATACTATAAGAGCTATATGTAAGAAGTCGGAAGGGACACTAGTATGAAAAGTCCAGCACTTATATACAATGCAGAAATTAGAAACAATGGTACTGCTAGAAGAGTTACAGACTCTTTCTTTCAGATGGGATATAAAGATACTGGAATGCAGAGGTATAACAGGCCTTGGTATATAGAACCAGAGTTTGAAAATCATGATTTTTGGCTTTATATAGATGATGGAAGAGATGAGATAGAAATACCAGATCTTCCTAGTCCTAATGCTTGCTGGCTAGTTGATACACATCTTGGGTATGATATTAGGTTGAAGTGGGCTATGCACTTTGATTATGTTTTCCTTTGTCAAAAGCCTGATGTTGCAAGGATGAAGTTAGATGGAATACAGAATGTACACTGGCTTCCTCTTGCCTGTCTTCCTAATGTAGATCCTAGTTATTCAGAACTTCAAGCCGCTAGGCATGACTTGCCAGATAACTTCTTTGAACCTTTTGGTCTTCAAAAGTTGCATGACGTAGCTTTTGTCGGGCATTGGATCACAGAAGAACATTTGACAAATGGAGCAAACAATAGAATAGAGTATCTTGATGTAATGTTTAAGAATTTTCCTAATAGCTGGTTCGCATATAGTGTATTCTTTGAACAAGCTGCTTTGAGATATGCTAGGGCTAGAGTTGGCTTTAATATATCTGTTAGAGATGACCTTAATATGAGGTTCTTTGAAGTTATGAGTTATGGTAACTGTCTTGTTACTAACAGAGATGTAGTTGGATGGGAGGAGTTAGGATTTGAAGAAGATAAACATTTCCTTGGTTATAAGGGGGAAGAGGAAATGGTAGAGAAGATTCAATGGGCGTTAGATAACCCTATGGAGCGAGAGAAGATAGCGAAAGCTGGACATGAGCTGGTAAGAAGCGCTCATACTTATGAGCATAGAATTAACGAGATGTTAAACATAGTGGGAGTTTGAATATGACTACACAGATTGATCTTAATAAAGCGTGGAGTGAGACTACAGCTGGCACTGGTTCAGGAGCTACAGCAACTCATGCAGCTGCTAGTAATGTATCTCATGTTATTACTCATATATCTGGGCACTCTGATAAAGATGCTACTCTTCAGTTAAAGGACGGGAGTACTGTTATAGGAGAATGGGCGCTGTCTCCACCTTTTTCTTTTCTGCACTTTGATGATGATGTTGTTGCTGGTGAAGTGCTACTTAGGGCAGGAGATACATTAATAAATTCTGTTGATCTGCATAATACTACAGCGGCTGATGCTTTCTTTTTATTGTATGATAGGGCTTCTACAGGTGATGTAACTGTAGGAACTACTGTCCCAAACTATGTAATTCCTAATACTGCTAATGGCGTAGTCGGTAGAAGTTTTCCTATTCCTCTTTTCTTTACATTAGGGGTTGTATATGCGTCTGTTACGACTACAGATGGAGATACTGCAGCAGCACAGGATCTATCTATAGGGTATTCAAATACTAAACACGCGGCATCTGAGACTTCTCAAAATGGTCTTTGGACTGGTACTCCAGGGAATACTGTAAGTGCAGTTATCTCATCTAGCACTTCCGATTGCCAAGTAAATATTGCAGGATTTAGCATTTAAAACTTTAAGAAAAGGAGCTTAGGGCTATGGCAGTTTTACTAGATATAAATAAAGAAGTTAAAGTAGAAGAGCGTGACTTGGAGAAGGGTATACCTCTTCAATTAACGCCAGAGCAAAAAAGCGAAGTTGTCATGACTAAGTACATCAGTACTAATAACTTAGTTGCAGATTTTCAACCTGAAGGTGAGTGGGTACGCCAGGTAACTGCGGATGTAGGCGGAGGTAACAGACGTGAAAGGTTGATAGCTACCACTGAAGGAGAGCCTAGGGGACTTCAAATAGATGATGGTATTTATGTTACTCTAGTTGGAACTATGGACGATATGGTTGGTATTCTTCCTGGGCGTCCTCCTATGAGTGATGTTGAAGTTGATGCGTACTCAGATCAGACCGGTGAGAGTGTCCCTATGTATCAATGCTGGAACTTTAGGGTTCGTGAAGCTTGCGTTACAAATGGTCCAGAAGCTCGTGCTAATTTGGCTCGTAGTGAAGACCAAAAGCGGGCATCTAATCAAGCTGATATGTATGAAGCGTTTAAAGAAATGTACCAAGCAGGTAGCGAACAACAAGCTGAGTTATTTGGGCAGATGATGTCTTTTCTTAAAAAAGATAATTCGGATGATTCTACTCCAAGTATGGAGCAAGTAATTAACGCGGCCAAGGGTGCCGGTAAGGAGAAATAGTATGTCCACTTTCCGAGAAATCTTAACTGATATTCTCGCTTATTCTGGACAAGCTAAAGGAGGGTCATTTGAGGCTCTTGTCAAGGATCAAGTAAACTTTGCTTATCGTAGAGTTCTTGACAGTGGCAAGGTGCCTCATGAGCATAGGGAATTTTCGCTTACTTCAGTTGCTTCAACTAGTAAATATGGACTTCCGCTTTATGTAAGGAAGGTACTTAATATAGAAGATCCTACTACGCCACGCTTTGTATTTATGAATACGGCTAGAGATTTCGATAAGAGAAATCCAGGATCTACAGATAGCTCTACTCCAGCGAGTGCTTATCCTTTTGGAGTTCGTGGAGTGCAGAAGTATCCCGCTAGTGATGGAACTCTTGCATTTACTAGTGACAGCACTGCGGATGCAGGAAGCAATTTTAAAGTTAGAATTACTGGATTTAATACTAGTGGCGTTTTGGTAACTGAATTAGTAACTATGAATGGGACTAACTCAGTTACGAGTACCACTAGTTGGGACTCAGATCTTGGTATTGAAAGAGTTACAAAAGTTACTGCTACAGGGTATACGTTTACTGGTAATGTGACAGTTAAAGATGATGATGCTAACACTATTGCTGTAATACCTGTCTGGTGGGATTCTCCAGATTACCAGTGGATTGAGTTCGATCCAATTCCAGCAGCTGCTATAACTTATAATATTCGTTGTGAAATGCGTAAGCCTCCTCTTGTTAATGATAGTGACTGGCCTGAGTTTAATCAGGACTTTCATGATCTTCTTATCTGGGGAGTGACAGCGGACTTGTTACCGACTCTTGGAAAGTCTGGAGTTGCTGATAGACACCGAGCGACTTTTGAATCTAGGATGAGTGAGTTCACTGGAGATAATAATTCTCAGCCGGCATCACTTTATGTTTTTGGTAATGTGCAGAATAGAGTCCAAATGAGGAATAGGCCTTTGGCTCCTTATATCCAAGGCGTAGACGTAGGATTGGCTAGCTAATGACTGAAGTATTTAGAGTTGCACCAGAAGCTACAACTACAGGGATATTTATGATTAAGGGGCAGAGATCTAGATGGAAATACCCTAATCCTAATTTATCTCCTGAGTATTGTGAAGTTTTAACTAATGTAAATGTTTCGGAAGAGGGTGTAGCTAAAAGTCGTTTCGGATATGTTAAGTATAATGATGCTGTTTTGACAGGTGGTGAAATGCCTACAGGGTTGTGGCAAGGTACTTTTGCTGATGGGACTACTAGGCAAGTAGTAATAACTCCAGATAAAGCATATGTAGATCCAGGTGGATCAGCGTCTAGGACTGATATAACTGGAAGTGACTTTACTGGAACTAACGAAGATCGCTTTGAGTTTATACATATTAAAGATAAATTAGTAATGAACAATGCTGTAGACCAAGTTCGTACATGGACTGGTTCGACTAGTTCTAATACTACTGATCTTACAGGTATGCCTTGGACTAAGTGCAAAGGAATATTTACTCATAAGAACCTTATGCTGGCCTGGGGAACTACTGAAAGTAGCACTTATTATCCTACTCGAGTTCGCTGGTGTGATATCAATAGGCGCACTTATGAAGTTGATATAGGAACTTGGAGGGCTGATAATAGATATGAAATTTATGATGGCGGCCCTAAGATTGTAGCAGCATGTGATAACTGGGGAACAGCTCTTATATTTAAAGAAGATGGTCTTTATCCTGGGGAGATAGTATATGATCAGTTAGGACATTTTGATTTTCAATTAGGTCAGCCGAGGCGTGGATTTACTCCTATATCTAAGAGTCTCGTGGTTCGGCCTGAGTTTGTAGCTGGTGTAGCTAGTGAAGGCTTGTTTGTTATAACACCTGATCTTAATTTTAGGATAGTTAACTTAGATGACCTGGGAGCTAAAAAAGGTTGGTTTAGTCTTAATCAAGAAAGACTTAAATATTCTCATCTATTTGTTAGAGAGAAAGATCATCAAGTAAGAGTATTAGTGTCTAGTACCGGTAATAGCTCGGGTCATGACTTTATAATGGTATGGGATTGGGAAACTGGTGATGTGTGGTTTGACTTGATTACTAATCCCTTAAACTATGCCAGGCCCATTACTATTGATTCTGTAGAGCTTGATTGGTTTGGAAGTGTTAATGGGTACTTGTATAAAGCTAATAGCAGCAACTATCCAACAGATGACGGCACTGGATATACTTGGCAGATAAAAATGGCACCTAATGATCTAGGTATGCCAGGTAAAGTTAAACATATTCTTAATATACAAACTATATTTAATAAGCGTCAAGATGCTAGTGATGTGACTATGCGCGTAAATATAGATCAAGGTAGAGGAGCTACAGTAACTGACTCATTTAATGTAGGAGCTGAGTATTCTTGGAATGCCGGTATTAGCTGGAATACTGGTAAGTTTTGGCCTGGGGCAGAGAGCAGAAGGGCAGATACGTTCGTTAATATGATGTGCGAGACTTTAGCACCTGAGTGGACTTCTAGTACACCTGCTAGTATAGTAGGTTATATTGTCGAGTACATACCTTTAGAAAACTGAACTCTGTAACATAATGTTAGGGAGATGACCGAATGGCAACAGTAACTCGTCCTTCAACTCCTCTGCCAGATCCTGGCGATGAGATGGATGCTGAACAAGTAAGAGATTGGATTACTAACTTACTTACTTTTTTAGAATCTACTAATATAGATGAAGCTAATGTAGACTTGACTAGTACAGATGGTATAATGGGTAAGTCTACCGCGCAAACTGTAACTGGTAAAAAGACATTTGAATCGACTAATGCAGCAGCCGCAGGAATAGTAGAAGTACTAGAGCTAGGCCTCAATCCATCTAGCGGAACGGCTGCAGATAATGATGGCGGGAGGGTAGTTCTCTATGCAGATGATGATGGAGGTAATGCTACTGATTTAGTAAATCTTGATTGGGTTCTGACAGATGCGTCTAATGGTTCAGAGGACGCTGAGTTTAGAATAAGAGCATTAAAAGCTGGAACTATGACGGAGTTCCTTACTGCAGGATCAACGTCAGCTGGAACTGGAAGAGTAGCAATTACTGGAGATCTGGCAGTTTCCGAGGCGGTGACTGTTGGCGGAGGTTATGGAAGTACAGGAGTTACTATATCAACAGCTGGAGTCATCCAGGCTAATGGAGCTATAACTAGTGATGGAGCAGTAACAGGTGCGACACTAGCAGGTACTATTTCCACTGCGGCTCAGAACTCTATTACTTCTGCTTCATCATTAGCTACAGTTGGAACTATTACTAGTGGAACGTGGTCTGGAGTTATTGACGGCTCTGCTACGATGACTTTAGGTTCTGACGCAACAGGTGACATATACTACCGCGATGCTAGTGGGTTCTTAGAGCGCCTGGCATCTGGTGCTGATGGATCTGTTCTGACAGGAACAGGCGCTGGCTCGATACCTGCTTGGGAGTCGCCCACAGTTGGGGATATTACCAGTGTAGTAGCTGGTGTTGGATTATCTGGAGGTGGGACTAGTGGTGATGTTACTCTTACTCTGGATATATCAGAGTTAAGTACTGTTACTCCTGCTGATGGAGATTTCTTTGCCACTTTAGACTCTGATGGGGCTAATGAACAAAAGACTACAACAACTGCGCTAGCGACATTATTTGCAGGCGCGGGAATGACAGCGACAAGTGCTGTGCTTAATGTCATTGGGGGGGATGGTATTACTGCCAACTCTGATGACATAGCGATAACAGCCGCTCAGACAACGGTGACTTCTGTATATAATGCTAGTCTGAAGATGGGTAGGGATAGTCAAAACTTAATTGATTTTGCTACTACTGATAATAAGATAATCCTTAGAGTAAATAATGTTGATGAGGTTGAGTTAGTATCTGATACGTTACAGCCCACTACCAGCGATGGCGTTGCATTAGGTACAACCAGTCTGATGTGGTCCGATTTATTTCTTGCCAGTGGATCTGTTATTAATTTTGCTGCTGACGATGTAACGCTTACGCATTCTTCAGAGACTTTGACGGTAGCTGGTGGAACTTTTGCAACTGGAGCCGTAACTTCTGCTGGAACGATTACAGTTGGAGCAAATACCGATGGACACGATGTAAAGTTTTTTGGTGATGCTACTGGTTCTTACATGGAGTGGGATGAGAGTGAAGAGCAGTTAAGGATCTTGGGTCCAGCTACTGATGCCGCCACCAGTTCGGGAAAACTTTTACTTGCTACGGCGCAGGTCGCTGTAGTAGCGAATGACATTCTTGGGCAGATCGACTTCCAAGCACCCTTAGAGACGCATACTGTAGATGCAAGGGCTATTGCCGCTTCCATTAGAGCGATAGCGCAAGATACATTTACTGATACAGTTAATAAGACTGACCTAATCTTTTATACTGGAAGTAGTGAAGCGGCTACGGAGAAATTCAGGTTCACCAGTGATGGTGAGTTAGGCGTTGGTGGTGCTAACTACGGTAGCGATGGTCAAGTCTTGACTAGCACGGGTACTGGTACTGCCCCTGCATGGGAAGCGCTGCCGAGTAGTGGTATAAGCTGGGACGGATCTACGGCCAATGGCGTGGCTACGTATAAAGACGGTGATGAAGCTACTGTTGAGGCCAACCTGACGTTTGACGGGAACGCACTGGCGATGGCATCCAGCTCGGTTGGGGGGCAGATCCTCAGCCTTACGAATAGCGGAACAAACTCATATCCCACGCTCCGCTTCGTAAACGATGCGACAACGTGGAATGTATACGGAGCGAATGGTGGCAGTTCCACCAGTGCAGATGCGTTCCAGATTGAAAATGCTTCTGGTGGGCTGTTTGTGCTCCCAACAGCAGGCAACGCCGGCATGGGCACTGCGACCATAGCGGATTGGGATTCGCAGTATTATGCACTCGCAGTAGGCGGGTCTGCGCGTGGAGTGGTTGCCAATACAGGAGCCTCAGCGGGAGGCTCAGTATTTCTCACAAACAATCTGTATCATGACGGTAGCAACTGGGAGTATAATATAGCCAATGAGGAAGGGAGCTACCTACAACAGGCAAATGGTGCATTTGACTTTAAGATAGGGAGTAGCACCTCTCATTCCGCTGGTGCAACAGCCACGCTTGCAACAGGCATGAATATCTCCAAAGCTGGTGAGGTAACAATGCCACTCCAGCCTGCGGTGTTAGCTGAAAATACCGTTGCCCGCTCTAATGTAACTGGCGATGGTACGGACTATACGATGATTTGGAACTCTGAAATTTTTGATCAAAACGGAGATTTTGATGGCACATCCACATTTACTGCACCTGTTACAGGCAAATATCAAATTCAATCTTCTATACTGACTACTGGTGTCCCTGATAATGCCACTTATCTCATTAACAAAATAGTCGCATCTAATCGCACGCTTAGCATGCAGAGCGATGGACCTCCCGATGCTACTGCACAACACACTTCGTTGATAGACATGGATGCGGCTGATACGTTGACGATCGAGCTACACGCTGGTGGCGGAAGCAAGACGGTTTCCGTTTATGCGAACCAGTATACTCATGTTTCATGGTTTTTGGTAGCCTAATCGGAGGAATATAATTATGACAGATGAAATACGAGAATTGACTGATAGAGAACGTGCTGTGTTGGCGCATATGGTAGTAGACCCAGATGCGTGGTGGACTCATGCGACTAACTGGCCGAAAATTAATCAAGAGGATGCGCTGGCCGCGAAGGTTTTGCGCTGGGGTGCGGATTACGATACGGCTGTAGCACAACCCGGCTACAAAACACGAGCGGTTCGACAGGCTGAAGAAAATGCGGAATTGGCAGATCGCGTCGCGTTGTTGTAGCGTAATCTGCGTAAGGCGCAGAGATGGAACCTGAGGCCGCAGAGGCTAAGATCACCGCACTGGAATCTGCGTGACCCACTGCGAGATAGGATTTACTGCGCTGCTGGCGATAATTGCGCTATGTGGAATCGGAGTTGTGATACTTACAACGGTGAGTAATAAAAAATGAACCGTATTAATTGGAATAAGCTGCCTCGAAAACCAGAAGGCTGGAGCTTTGGAGATACTCAAAAAGCATACACTCAGATATGGGATAAACTTGAAGAATGTAAGAGGATGCGCCATGCGGTAGATGCGACACTTAGGGCGCGGTCAGTAGAGGTACGTGGAACAAGAGAAGACCTACGCAAAGCTAAAGGTCAGATAGTTACACTGACCAAAAAGGAACACCAAAAGTCAAAAGAGAAGTCAGCAGCAGCTTACGCAACTACGGCTGCGACAATGCTGATTATTAGTTACCAAGTCGTAGAGGTTTTTGGAGGCTGGGGCCGATGGGCACCAGTGTTCGAGCACGAAGCAACAATCGGTGTACTACAGGTAATGATAGGTTCAATCCTCGCATTTGCGATGCGTCCTTTACACTAGGAGAATATAATGCTAACTTTACTTAAGAAAAATATTAAAGTAGGATTTGGTAAGAAAGAAGCATCTAAGTCTGGAAAAAGTTTAGCCGTAGGAGGTGTCGGTGCAGTTGCATTTGACATCATAACAAAGATAGGGTACATGCCTGAGATAGCCTCAGACCCCGAACTAATGCCCTATGCCATAGCAGGGCTGACGGTAGCTATTAACACTATACGTCAATTTTTTTCTAATCTAGGAGAGGAACAATAAAATGACTGACAATGGGACAAATGGAGCGCCGATTTTGGAAGATCAGTTAACCAAACTAATAGAACAAAAAAGTAAAGTTTTAGCTGATATGACAGCTCTAGGTGAGAATATAAAGCAGCTTAATAATGTACATGAGCAGCTTAAAGGGGCTATAGCTTTGGCTCAGTCTTTACTGAATCCGGTCGAGACAGAAGAAGACTAAATCCTTTCTAACTCCATAACAAAATGTTACGAAGGTTATAAATTATGCTGCATTTTTCTAAAAGTTCAAAGACTGTTTTAGATCCTAATGCTACTAATCCAGATTATGAGTATGATTCTCTTACTGGTAAGTATGTGCGTAAAGCAAAGACTACTCCGGCATTTGATCCAACTAGTATGTATAATCTTAACAAAAATCCAAAAGTGCCTCCTGTATTTGATCAGAGTAGTAGAGCAACCACAGAAGGAGATAAGCCAAGAACAGAGGCTGCTGCTCCTAAGACTACAACGCCTGTTAGTGGTCCAGGAGATTTATTTGATGATACAAAGACTGGGGCAGGGAAGAGTCTAGAGACTAGTGGGGTTAATAAAAATACAGATACTGAGCCTATAACTACTCCTCATAAGGCTCCTGTAACAACTAAGACTTCGGTGGCTGTAAAGACTGATCCAGTAGTAGTTGAGGATGATCCATTCGCAGATCCTCCTGGAAGAGATGATGATTCTACTGGACCTAATTATAATCCTCAGTTTAAGCAGACTGATACTACAGTAGATACTACTTCACCAGTAGTAGATGATCCTCCTTTATCTGATGAAGATCAAAAAATTGAAGATACCAGAGAAGGTAATAAGCCTGGAGAAAAACCAGCAGAAACGTTTGAAGATAAAAAAGCAACTGCTTATAATAATTTTCAACAGAAAATAACATATGCTAAATCTCAAGGTTCCAGTAATTTAAATGATTATCCTGCTAGGTATGAGATAGAGACATCAAACTTTTTAAGTGATAATCAAAAAGCTGAACTTCTTGCTATGTACCCTGTTAAAGAAACTGTGGAAACAGTTACTGAACCTCCAGCTGCTGAACCTCCAGTATTTATTGGCGGCCCAGGAGATTTAGGTGATGATGCAGCAACTGATGACCCTCCAGCTGAAAAGCCAGAGGTAGTAGAAACTACAGAAGGCTTAGATGATACCATTATTCCTTCTACTGGGAAAAGCACTGAAGATGGAGAGGAGACAAAAGTACCTGATAAAACTCAAAAAACATCTCTTGGTACATCTGAATTACAAGACTGGAGTAGAAGGGCATATGCTGGAGAAGTAAATATAGATGAAATTAGAGGCTTAAACTTAACACCTTTTCAAGAAAATAGCTTAATAAATTCTTACAATACAGGGGTGACTAAGAGAGAAACTGACGAACTAGCACGTAGGAATGCTGAGGCAGAAGAAGATAGAAAAGCTGAAGAGGATAGAATAGCTCAAGAACAAGCAGATGAACTCGCAAGAGAGCAGCAGGAACGAGATAAAGCTAGAGATGATGATGCTAAAAGAAAAGTTACAGAAACTCAGCAATTAGTTCAAGGGTTTAAAGATAGTCTTTTGGCTGATCCTAACTTTGTTATAGATATGGATGAGCTGGTACGCACTAATCCTTCAGCAGCTAGTAAGTTACAATACTGGATGGAGACTAGCAGTGAGTATGCAAAAGCTGTAAGAGATGCAGAGGAACCAGCAACTGTTGACACTGGCGGCCCAGGTGACATGGGTGAAGATGCTAAGGAAGGTAAAGAAGAAGGTAAAGAAGAAGTTAAAGTTGGAGGCCCAGGAGATTTAGGAGCTGACAGAGAAGAAGATAAAGAAGAACTTCCAGAAGCTGAAGTCCCAATCACAGGTGGTCCTGGTGACTTAGGCGCAGATCGCGAAGAAGAGGAAAGCATTGAAGCTTTTCTGTCTAGGATGCCTGCAGTTCCTGGAGACTTAAATAATATAGATGCCGCACAATGGCTGGCAGATCAAGAAGGTATAGCTGAAGAGGATGCTAAAAGGTGGGTTGATTGGGCAGTTAGTACTGACAGAAAAGCTACAGAGCGTGCAACTCTATATGATGATCCGCGAGACGCAGAAGAAGAAGTTGACTTATCTGAGTATGCTAGTATTACTTCTGATTTAACTCCTGAGAATGTAAAGATACTAAAAGATATTAATTTTAGTGATGAAGAAATTATAAAAGCTGGAGAGCTAGCTAAAGGCGTTGATGGTACAGATGCTTTTAATGGCTATGTTGAAGCAGTGCAAAATGGAATAGGCAGTGAATGGTTAGATAACTATAACACACTGCTAGCGGCTAGAGGAGAAGATACTGATGATACTGAGGAGGAAATAGATCCTCTGTATAAGCCAGGAACTGATGAGTATAATGCGGCTATTGCTGCAGTAGATATTAACGATTTAATACTTAGGATTCCTGAGCCTCCAGCAGGCACAAATGCTATGGACAAATTCTTCTGGCTGGCAGAGCAAGTAGATGCTGAAGGTAATCCTTTGGTATCTGGAACAGAAGCTCAAGCTTATTATGAGTGGGCCAGGAAACAAGAAAAAGAGGTAGAAGCTGGCACAGGTGGAGGCTTAGGAGATGAATCTGATCCTTCTAATCTTCAGAGCATACAGACAACTATAGCCAATGAGATAGAAAAAGTAGTTAAGAATATGGGATTTAATTCTGAGGAGTATAAGGCTTCTCAGACTACGGCTATAGATGCAAGGTATGAAGATGCTCGAGTGCGCCTTGGAAGACAGTTTGCAATAGATCCAGGAGGAACTAAAACTGGAAGAGCGCAAAGAGCATTTGAAACTATAGAGAACCAAAGGA
>Ga0209756_1000270_pt1 | contig 51186 bp, 46 predicted proteins | sample ETNvirenome_6_85_FD_184071 | JGI IMG/M metagenome (GOLD analysis project Ga0209756, IMG submission 184071) | Marine viral communities from the Pacific Ocean - ETNP_6_85 (SPAdes) (version 3) | ecosystem: Environmental > Aquatic > Marine > Oceanic | place: Pacific Ocean | collected 2013-06-19 | reverse complement strand
CAACCATCTTGGCCATCAGGTCTTCCATCTTATCAAGGCGCTTCTCTATACCCTCGATCTTCAGATCAACCACCTCTTGCTTGCCCGACTTGGACTCAAGGACAACGACGCGCTTACTGAGGTCTTCAGTGTCCTGGGCAGCAGATTCAAGTGATGCAAACGAGATGCCCGCCGCAAAGACGAGGGTGACACCGGGAACTAACCAATCTTTCATATTCATATTATAATCCTGCACCATACTGATATGTTGCCCCTAACCCAATACTAACCACGCCGACAATGAGTACCGTTTCTATTCTACCAAACCAGCGCTGAGTTGCAGGCCTTTCCATCCAAGGCTTCGGCTGTGTTTCCTCGTCGAGTTTGGATTTGTACCAGTCAACCTCCATTTGCAGCATTGAAGTTTCTATCTTGTACTGTTGCGCAACAGCCTTTCCCCACTCTTCTGTTTGGAGCAGGTCAGAGAACTGGGAGAGAGGCACAGCCACCGCCGAACAACCTGCAATTCCAGACGGAGAAAAAACCGGGGATGGCAGCGGCTGGCCCCTACTTATTGGATAAACCTTTAAGCACTCTCCGTCCACCGATTTCGGCGCTTCTGGCCTCTCAATCGGGTCCGAGGCCAAAGCCATGCCAAGGAAAAGGAGGGTCGTCATCATCGTCGTTTTCGCGCATTGCCAAGATCAGCCAGATCGTCAGCAGGAGAATCGCCATCAGTAGCAGCTTTGATTCGATCTAGTTCTTCTTCAAGGCTCTCTTGTACCGCTTGGCCAGCGACATCTGCGGCCTTGTTGTCTGGCGGTGAAGGTTTCTTTTCTTTCTTCCCTATGGGCCTTCTACCAAGAAGCACTGCGATTATGCCCGCAATGACGGACAAGACAATCGCAATCGCCTTTTTCATGAGCAGACCAGTTTAACGATCACACTGTTTGTTGGTGAGGTTACCGTCCCGACAGTTGCTGAGGTTGTCCCCCAGAAAGACACCCCGGCAGAGTATGCGAATCCGCCTGGAATGGAGTACGATATTTTTTGGTTTGCTGGGCAATACAGCATCAAATGTGGCGTTCCGGCGCCATTGGCCGTCGCGGTGCTTGGCGTTGTGCTTGTTCCGCCAGCGTCACGAATCTTCAAATAGAACGAATCATTGTTTGGGTTGTCCAACTGGATCAAGTATATGGACCCACTGCTCGCGCTTGTTACGTTGTGGTTTACTTCGCCATCGGCTCCAGAAATAGCAAGCTCAACAACGAGCTTTCCGCCAAGGCCAGAGATCGTTGATGTTGTCGTTGATGCCATGATCTACTCAGCTACACACGATGGTTACGGCAACTGTACCACCAGAGGGCGCAGTCGTATCGGTTGGGCTTTGGTTTAATGTGCATGCAAAACTAAGCGTAGTAAACTCCAGACCGCCAGTGATCTGGTAGAAAGTGGTCCCGCTGCCTACGACCCGCAGGACGAGGATTGGAAGTGAGTTCCCAAGCGCTGCCGGGTTTGCGTCGAAAAACTTTGCATACGCTGCGGATGACGATCCATTAACAAGCTTAACGGAGAACAGCCTGCCTTCCGAAGTCGTCACATTGCTGTTCAGGCTGTTCGTCGAAGCAGTCTCATGGATGACCTTGTAGTCAAGAGCATCATCAAAGCCGGTAGCGCTTAGGCTCATTTCTTAGGAACTCCAGATGTGACTGGGGCCTTATACGTCAGAGGGTCCGAAGTTACGTCGCTGGGGCTTGTCAACTTCGTGCCCATGTATTGCTGAAGAACAGCATCCGTGGCGTCTCGAGCCTTCATAGCAGCCGCAGCGTCCTGCATCATCTTAAGCATCTGCTGCTGTTTGGTTAGCTGGGCAGGCCCAGCCCCCGCAGCAGGCGTTACAGGAGCCACAGCCCCCGCAGCAGGCGTTACAGGATCCGCAGCCCCCGCAGGAGGCGTTACGGGAGGAGGTAACGTTGCTGTCCCTCCACCACTTCTCTGTAGTTGCGGGATCGTCGCATCGGGCAATTGTTGCTGTGTAGATGGCGGTACTTTGTATCTATCGGCCATGCCAGACTCCTATTTATTTGCGATTGCAGCCATTGCCTTCTCAGCACTGTCACCAGCGATGTAGGCAAGGCCAAGGTAAAGCCACTGAGCGGACTCTAGACGGCCTGCGACGAGCAAGCCAGTACCAAGAGCCAGAACAGCAAGACGACGCCAAGAGACGCGCTTCTGAGAGCAAAAGAGTGAAGTGAGTAGATTTTTCATGATTTCTCCTTAGACTGGTAAGAATACGTTAGCGCGGATCGCTTCAAACTTGCGGTCACCGTTAAAGGTGTAGTCGTCGAGCACCTGCGTCCAGTTGGCGCCGTTGTCGATGCTTTCCGCGACATCACCACCGGTCACAGGGTCACTGCTTCCATTAGATCCTACGAGCCAAACACCATTTCCATCGGTCGCAATAGTATTGATATGTCCGCCTATGATGTCGTTGTGCCCGACCCCCACCCTGCCCGATGCTCTGACCGATATTGTGGTGCCGTCTACATCGAAGGCCATGGTGTGGCGTGTGTTCGAGATAATCACCACACCATTTCCACAGGCTATAGTGGCTCGTTTAGAGCCAGAATCTGAAGTCTCGATGGTGTTCACATTATCGTCTGCCTCTTGAGTGCCCCATGTTGCATCGCTACCGCCATCCATTTCTGTAGCAAACGCAGCCGCGCCAACGGTATTGATCTGACCGGGATCGCCAGCATCCAGAACCACCCATGTATTGTTCGTAAATCCGATGTCGCACACCGGCCCACCTGTCCCGGCATTATACGAATCCATTTCAGCCCAAGTTGCGGCATCGTCGGTGCTGGCGAAAATGCGAGGGCCTTGGCCGAACATCCAGTTCCCAACGCCATCAGTTGCAAGTCCAAAAACGGTGGCCGTCGTGATGTTTGTGACGCCTGATAAATCGATGTTCGCCCATGTATCGGCATCGGCACTGCGAGTGAGGATCTTCTCGCTGGCACTCATGTGACCGATGCCGACCCAGATGTTGTTTCCCCATGCCAGCGTGCGACATTTCTTAGCCCTACCTTCCGAGACCCATGTGCTGCCATCTGTGACATCGTTGTTGTCGTCGCGAGCAAGCTCCATCGACCCTGAGTCGTTAGCTGTGGCCCATATAGGATTTCCACTTCCGTCCTTACCGTATGCAAGCCAGAACGTGTTGGGTCTCGCAGATTGAACTTCTGTACCCGTCCAGTCTGTACGGTCACTGTGCGGCGCATAGCTGATGTAGAATTTGCTCCCGCCCCCATCGTGAGATGCTACCCAGCGTGTTGCTGTTTGACCAGATGCAGGTATGCCAACACCATTAACTGTCGCTATATCTGCCTTAGCAACAGCATTGACCGATGCTATATCAGCAGCAGCTACAGCGTTTATCGTCGCTATGTCGGGCACTACGCAACCTCAATAATGTCGTTGCTTGGGTTGAAGAAGACCATGTCTGATGTGATCGCCCAGCCTATGACTTGAACAAAGTCACCGGTTGTATCGGGCGCGGTCTGCTCTGGTACGTTCTCACTAGATGTCTCCGCCTCTGGTGTATACAGGAGTCCCCCGACCGTGTATGCAGGGAAGGTCCCATTATCTCGAAGAAACCCGTGGAGCAGGAACTTGCCGGCAGCATCGGCTGAGATGTCTTCCGCAGCCATCGCCACACAGCGAGCCGTCGCCGCCGCCGTCGCCACAGCCTTCCACATCTTGCTATCAGACGCCTTGAAATAGACGACCTCACCACGCGACAAGGCTTCCCCAGCAGTAAAGACTGCTGTAATACCAGAAACCTTGTCGTCTGCAATAGCAGAGTTGATTGACAGCGAGCCAAAGATTTCAATGTCTGTGTTGGAGTCAATGGTAAGTGCAGGTGTAGTATCGTGTGCAGCACCTACACCGATCTCTAGTCCATCTGTTCCATCATTCAGGCCAATGCGGTAATCCTGTGCGTTACCGTCGAAGACAATCATTGTGTCTTCTTCGCCAGCATCACCGATGGTTAGTAGCGGTGTTGTTCCGCTGATAGTAACGTCACCAGCAAACGTCGCCTTCTTATTGCTGTCCAGTTTCAGTACATTCGTTTGTGAAGCATCACCATCTGTGGTGTAGAAATACAGAGCCGCCCCATTCTCAATGTTTGTCCAAGAAGCATCAGTCAGGGCTTCGATTCTTGCGCCGACCGTTTGCGTGCCGCTGCCATCTTCAGCCCCCGTAAACTCAATGACGCCAAGCCGATGACTGTCGCCCATAACTGCGCCATCATTAGCGGAAAGACGCAACGCCCCACCCGTGTTAGCGCTGCTCGTCGTTGTATCGTGAATCTCAAGCTGGACCTGCGGGGAATCAGTACCGATACCAACCCGGTCATTGGTTTCATCGACGACAACTGTGGTGCCATCTACCTGAAGGTCTGTGAGGACGAGGGACCCACCCCCACGGTTGTAAAAGTCGGCCATGATACCTCCTGAAGTGGTTTAGACGGTCTCGCGTGTCGCCCAGTGAAGACGGGCTTTCGCTACTGTATATCTGCCAGCCGCCTTGTCGCCTCTAACGTGGAGGTAGACTTTGCCAGCAGTTGTTTGACCCTCTGGCCTGGTTATCCATACATCCAGAGCAATTGCTGCAAGGGCAAATGTAGACGTAGAAGTCGTCAAGCCAGTCACCACAGGGTTTCCTACAGACTCAGATGTTATTGGATCATTACCATCTTCATCCCATGTTAGAAAACAAGAAACGTGCTCGTGCAATGTTCCGGCTGTTTGAATAAGCTGTAGATCCAGGTGCGACAGGTAGCATGAGTTGGGCAAAGCCCTGGAATAGACATCCTGGGCAGAGTCTTCGTGAAGAAGAACCTTCTTGGCCAAGTCATAGCCGACGATGTTTGTCGGGCTGTTGTCGTTGACGATAAACCCCTGCATGGGAGCCTCCAGAGAGAAGTGATCCGGGGGACGGTAGCCCCCCGAGTCAGGGGTTCAGGATTATGAGCGCTGGATCGTAAGGATACCAACATGAATCCATGTTGTGCCGTTGCACACAACGATTGCGGCCTCATCTCGTGGAATCGTTACAATTGTGCCAGCAGCATCATTCAGCACAGTGATAGCTTCTGCTGCGTCTGCATCGTTCATAATGTAGAACTCAAGGCCCTTGCTGTCTGCTTCAGCAGGAAGGGTGATATTCCGAGCACCAGCAGGGTCGATCTTCTGATACTTGGCATCAGAGGTTGTAAGTGTCTTGTTTGCCGCAAGAGTTTCGACGTTGTACCCGGTGCTTGTGGCATCACGGATACGGCCTTCGGTGACCATTCCATGCTCGAGGCGGCGACCGCCCATAAGTTCGACGATTTGGGACATTATTTACTCCAATAAGGGGAAGGGGGATGGTTGCTGCTAAAGGATAGCACGTTTGGGAGAAAGGTTTTGATAGTGTATATCATTTTAACTTCTATTTGCGGGGAGTTATTCGGCGTTTAATGACTCGTTCCTCAGATGTACGCTCGGCATCGGCGCGCTCACGGCCAATCTTTTCGACGACTTCGTCAAGAATTCTCTGATGAGCAGCCTCTGATGTGGGTACAGGGAATGCTTTAATCCCCAAAAGCCCAAGGAACTCGTCAAGCTCAGTCAGGCCAGAGCGTGGGCCAAGGGTGTCCTTCTCGACCCTTGATAGTTTCGTGCTGTACGACCACGCGCCACCTTCCGCGCCCTCTTCATGCATCATTCGAGCAATCTTCGCAAGAAGCTCCATTGGGCCAAGGTTCGCCCTATCAAGATACGACAAGGTGTCCATCGAGCGCCCTGTACCGGGAACTTGGAGAATATTCTTCCATACCCACCACCACCGGCCTTCTTGTGCCATGTAGCTCCCGGCATATTCATCACCCTCGATATACCGGCGGGACAGGTCGATCTGTGGAGCCTCGACTATTCCAAACCCTTCGGTCAGGGTGTTTCCGAGAATAGTTTGGTCTAGATGAACAAGCCATGGCGGAACGGGGTTGTACTGATTGATGTCTTTATTGTAGAAGATGTCTTTCTCGAGGGTGAGAACAAACGGAGCCTGAAGCCATGGGTTGATCTGCCCAATCATGTACCGCTGCGACTCCTCGTCCCCAGCAATCGCATTCACGATTTCAGCAACAAATCCAGCCGCATCGTATGCAGGCATGGGTGGCGTCATGTACATCCACCTATCTGTCGTATGATTCTTTACTGCGGCGTTTCTGAAGCCAACAGCCAGCCTTGTCTTGGCATAGTCGCGCTCAAACAACCGGACCTCTGTGTCCTCTTCGATGTAGGCGTTGTGGATGCCCTTCATTGCACGCATTTGGCCAATGATGCGCTCCGGGTTCGTCAAGAGCGTATCCCAGAACAAGTCCATATTCTTTCTGAGGTAGCTGTAGAACATGAAGACGTTTCTGAAGAGGCTCTTCTCAACATCGGTCAAATCAGCGTAGTCGAATGCTACCTTTCGGGCGAGCTTGGCTGCGGCGGCGGGGCTCTTTCCGCGTTGCAGGGCGTCCGTAAACACGCTTACACGGTAATAGTTGTCCATAGCAGTGGCAGACTCAACGAGGCTTCTTTGCCACTCAGCGGCACTCCAGTAGACCTTGTTGATTCCTTTTGCCCTCAGCCTGTTCATCGACTTAGCGAGAGACTGCGGAGCCTCTGCCAGAATAAAGCTTGACTTTAGCCCATACATTTGAGCAAGCTCTGTTACCTCGTCTGCGGTGTAGGCCAGCCCGTTCTTGGAGATAAGAAGGGGGTTTCCGGGTGCATATTCCCCATCCTTCCACATTCTAGCCATGACGGCGGCAACCATGCCGTTGTTCTTGAACGTCATACGTGCTGCTGCTACTGGCCCGACCCCCTGATACAACTGGAGCCCGCCACCCATACCAACGCCAAAGAAATACGCTGGGTTGGGCACAAAGATCCCAGTAGTCACGCCCATCTTTGTCATCTGAAGGGTCAATGGTGACTTCTCCCAGAGAAACTCCATAAAGCGGCCAATAGAGGCCTCTGCCTTGATTAGCGTATGATGTTTTGGGTCAATGGAGACCGGCGACCCAAGCCTGTTGGCGCTAATCTCAGGAAGAGAGCCAACTCGCGCCGTACCAATGGTTGCCGCACGCTCCAGCGCAGAGTCTATCTGGGATACCAACTGACTTGGAACGAGCCCAGTCTGTCCGCTTGGGAATGTGTACTCAACAAATTTCTCTGGGCGATACCTGTGTCCGTACTGGGCAATAATCTGCTGAGCCCTGCTGTATGCCGCGAAGTCGTGCGGATTGGACATCGTCCCACCCTTTACTGCTGCATAGTCCGGCCCCTCTTCTCCCCAAAGCTCTCGCCCAGGCGCTTGTGGCTCGATAATCCGTGTATCAGACACAATCGGCTTACCTTCTGCGTCCAACTCTGGCTTTCCGGCCATATCGCGCTTGTATGCGCGCTCTTCCACTCTGGTCATTGAGAAGTTTAGCTCTTGCTCAACGTAGAACCGTACTCGCTTCCAGAAGTTGCTCTCAGAGTCAATCGGTGACGCAATCACATTTCCGAAGTGATTCAATATTGGTCGAGGTTTGCTGAACTTTTGAATGTCACCAGGCATGCCATATCGGACCATGTCGTCTGCCATGTCATTCAGAACCTCCATCGCCCTCATTCGGACCAGCGCGCCCATAAACGCCTCTGTTATCCGATATCGAGGAATCCTAGTCCTTCCCCTGACCGATTTGCCACTCCCACCTATGGTCTCAAGGCCTATCTCCAGAGCCTTTGCGTCTTGCAGGTACTTAAGAAGCTCGATCCAGCTATCTCCACCCGTGTAAAAGAGCTTGTAGACCCTGGCTGCAACTCGTGGCTCCAGGTTCGTGAGGATTGCCGCGCCGGGTGATCCGGCAAAAGCAATGAGCAACTGGCGACCCCTTGTTACAATTTGCTCTTGGCGGCTGATCATGGTGTCCCTGATGATCTCCAGGGCCTTACCCATGGCCACCCGTGCATCGTGATTGAGCGCAGTTCCAGCCTTGTTCTTGTGCAGGTTCAGGTAGAAGAAGGCTTCCTTAAGCTCAACCGTCAGCTTGCCGCCACCTTGGATCACGCGCTGCATGTCTGCAATGGTGGTGTCCTTGAGGATGAACTCAATCTTGCTGCCAGCCTCACTAAGAACTTTTGTGTCTACCGGTAAGGACAGGCCCTCTTTCTCCACCACGCCCTCTATGGCAAACTTGTCAGCGGCCACCCCACCGGCATCCCCCCTGAAGATGGCAGGCTCTTCTGGCGTAGCAAAGGGGTCGCCCTCAGCCGCACGGAACCCCTTCGCACGGATTTTCTCTGCATCCGTAAACTCTGTAAGAAGGGTCACGTACCCGTCTTTTGCGGGAACTGGGGGAGGGAACATGCCGTCCACCTCTGGACGATTCACAACTACCGTGCCAACAATGTCGTCAACAACGTTTAAGTCAACAGGCGCGTGGAGCTTGTCCCTCAATTGGTCCATTAGCGCGTCCATTGTGATCTTCTTGTTTTCCGTTTGGGCCAGCCTTGCCCACTCAAAGATGTCCCTGCTCGCCTTCTCGAGCCGCATAAGGTGTCGGTCTATGATCTGACGCTGGGCTGGGCCCACGGTGTGTTTGAGTTCGTCTGGAACAACGAACGCTTTTCGCATCTTAGAGATGTAGTCAGCAACGTATTTATTGGAGTCTGCTGCGCGGTCTCCAAATTGTTGGATTACCTCAAACATGGACTTACCGAAGCTCTCCGGTATGGCCATCGTATAGTGTGTAGCCCTACTGAATACGCCAGACTCGATGTCGGTAATGGCGTTCTTTATGGCTTCAAATTCTGTTCCCGTGATTTTGCTGAGGTCAGCACCAACATCAAAGAAGCGCTCATGGATAATCTTTGCGAGTGGCTCGCTCTCGATCTGGCGTAAAAACACCCGCATCCTGGCTTGCTGAACCTCATTAAGAACGTAGTCTCCAGTCTTCGCGCTCTTTAGATCTGACGGTGCGGCCCCGAGAACCCTTACAAATCTAGCCCTAACGGCCTTGGCTACCGATACCGCTCTACCCTTACTCAAGATCGTTCTTGGTGTCGGCCTCTCAAACTCTTTGACTTTGAGTTGTCGCTTGAAGTGCTCACCAACAACGTATCCAACGGCTCTCGAGAAAAGCTCGTCGGCTGCAATCTCTTCTATGTCATCGGTAATACCGAGAGCATGCCGAACATTTTCTTTATTAAAGTCAACCTCCCAGAATTCGCGACGACGACCATAGGCGGGAACCTGACCTGCCCTGAGGCCCTCCTCGCCAGTGGTGACGGTAACCTTCCTTGGGGTTGAATACCCCCTTCCCCTCGCTGCAATTGCTACTGCATCGTCATTAAGTATTCTTTCGTACTCAAACATTCGATTTAACTTACCTCTGGCCTCGACCCGCGTTCCAATCCTCTCGCCTTCTGCCCCAATTCTCATCCAGTAGTTGCCAAAGCGGCTCTGGAAGTCTTTGTAAAAGCGCCAAACGCCGCCAACCTTTCCGGCACCGCCTTCTTTTAGAAAGAATGTATTGAGCGAGTCTCGTAGCTGACCTTTGCCCCGCTCAGTCAAGCGTGACCGCTTTCCAACGTTTCTGATGTCTTCCGTTGTGTGGTCAAACTGCCGATAGAGGGTGTTTATCCAGCTATCTCCCATCATCAGCCGCAGCGGACTGTTGACATCGTCCACCTCAAAGGCAGTAAAAAGATCCTCTACGTCTCCGTTTCGGAAGAAGTCGGCCATCTTTTCGGCTTGCTTGCTCGTCAGACTAAGGGCATCAATCGTATTTTTTCCAACACCGTCGCCTTCTGGTGCGCGAGCTTCAATCCTCCACTTTGACCCGTCTGGGCCTGGGGATTCCAGCCTCCTGACGACCACGTTTCTCAAGTAGTCTCTGGGCACCTTAAAGTCAGAAAGCTCAGCCGTTGTATCAATCGCGGATCGAATCGCCTGACTTTCTATGTACCCCATAACAACTGGATAATCAGAGGCATCAAGAAGACCGTCGTCTACCATTTTCGAGACTTCACGGGCAACGTCTCCGTACTCTTCGGTAGTCCTGATCGCAGCAGTTTCAGGGTCGCCGTACTTGTACATGATGTCTAAGAGGTCTGCATGGAGCCTGCCTCGCTCCGAGAAGTGAAGACCAAGCTGCTGCTCTACGTCCCTGTAGTCCGCCACCTGATCAAGAACCCTGCGAATGGTGCCTTGCAGCTTCGGCGGGAGGTTCTCGTACAGATCGGCACCCTCGGGGTGGCTCATCTTCTCGCGAATAAACGTCTCTGTAATGTGCGCGACGTTCTCCCATACTTCTGCCTTCGCGCTGGACTTCAGGTGATCGATTGCTTTCTCATAAGTCAGCGGCTTCTTCTTTCGGGTCATGAGTTCCAAAGCCTGCTCCGCAAGCCATGTCTCTTCGTATGATAGGGCAGACTCTCCGGTTTCGTCCAAGAACCGCTTGAGGTCTTGTGCGGTAGGCGTGCCTTCAAATTTTTTAGCGAGCCTCTCAGAGGCCATTGTGACCCGCTTGGCCACCTTTTGCTGCATCTGGAACAGCTTTGGAAATGCGCCAGCGGCGAAGGCAGAGGCTGAGTACCCAAGGCCTCTGGTTGCCTTCATTGTCCTGGCCCCGGCGTATACCGTTCTTACTGGAGCAGATGCGATCCTAAACTGACCAGACTCCCATGGGACAAGGAGGTCAGCACCCACGCCAAGGATAGCGGCAGCGTGGTACTCCCAGTCGCCACGGTCGAAGCCGTTCCAGAGGGCCTCATCGGTCAGATGCCTTGTAAAGCCCATCTCGCGAGTCTCAATGTTGGTGAGAAGCCTTGTCCACCACGTTGAATCGGGGTCTCGCTTTCCGTAGTTGTAGTAAAAGTCACGGTCTGCGGGCGTAATCGGGATGATGCTTCCAAGCGGAAGTCGAGCTTCAGCTACAGTTTCGGTCAGTCCACCAAGAAGTGAGAGCCATCGGGACACATTTCCTTCAACAAGGTAGACTTTTCCATCAATAGTGGTCTTCTTCAGGAGGGCCTCGCCGATGTCCTTCTCAAGATCAATGGTTGACGGCAAGCCAGATGCATCTTGTGCTCCAATGATGTAGTCAATGCCATCAAGCGTCCGGTTGATGACCTCTTTTGTCGACGGGATGGTGTTCTTCCACACTTCTTCTGGAAGCTCCCTGAATGGAACAGAGTTCAGCATCCTTTGCAGGTCTTCTTTGTCCTCGTCGCCCTCTAAAACCATTGATGCGAACCGGGACACTTGACCAAGCTCTCGCTGCATGGCGATGCTTCGGTTGTTCTTTACAAACTTCGTTGCAAGCGCAAGGTCTGGCTCATCAAACTTCGCCTCATCTGGGAGGTCTTTGTAGGAATAGAACAAGAGACTTCGGTTGAGTTCATTTTTAAACTCTTTTCTGATCGTCTCCTCGTCGTCTCCGCGATCCCTTGCGTTGCGAACAACGAGGGCGGCCTGCTCCATGATCTCGGACGGATTTGCCGCACGAAGCTCTTTTTCGAACCGCTCAAGATCCTGGCCCTCAAGGAAGACCGGGGCCAGCGCACCCGCTGCACCACTGATGATGGCAGTCCTGGCCAGGAAATCACGAAGGCCACCGGCAACCATTGGGCCACCTTCCCACATCTCGACTGGGGCCCAGAACGATTTGTTTTCCTCCTCGCTGCGCATGAGGCCTGCCTCTTTGGCGTCCTCTTCGGTCATTCGCGTTTGACCGGTCCACGCATCCTGAATGCTCTCCAAGATTGATTTTTCACCGTTCTGGGTTTGCTTTCGGACTCTTGCCTCAGTTTCCGTCCAGTTTTCCAGAGCGGCTTTACGTGGGTCCGGCTCTCCGGCTGGCTTGATTGGTATCAGCCGAGAGCGAGCCGCCCTTCCGAGAAGAGAGAGGGCGCCAGTGGGCTCAGTAAACTCATCGAGAAAGCTGTTTGCGGGAGCATTTCGGATCAATTCCTGAGCAAAGTCTTCATCACCCTTGTCGATGGCATCAAGGATATTGATCATCTTGTTGTCGTATTTGGCTATTTCCCTCAGGCTTGGGTACTTCTCAAGAGCGCCTTTGATTTGGCTGACAGTTGGCCTTGCGGAGACAACCTTGCCTCCGACTTGGTACAGAGATTCCTCTCGGTCTGCAAGCTCTGTCTGAACCAGTTCTTTCGACCTGCCGCGAGGGTACTGGCCCCAAATGTGGTCCTCGACCGCTGCTCGCCAAGGAATGGCAGCGCGGGCAATATCCCTGTCTGATACGCCAATTTCAAACGGCTTTACAGTGCTTACATCGACCTCAGGTATGCTGCCGGAAGGAAGGCCCAGCGCCTCCTCAAGCGTAGCCGTTTGCTGAGGCGTTTCCTCGGGCTTAAAAGGATCAAACATTGAGTCCAAAAGAAGCGCATCAAGGTCGTCGATTTCTTCTCGCTCTGCCACCGTTTACTCCGAAGCCGGGGATGGGTCGCGAAAGGACTCAAGCAACAGGTCATCGTCACCACCCTGCTCCCCTTTCAGTATCGCCATGTCCCGCCTTAATTCCTCAAGCTCTGCTTCCGTTTGATCCAGGCGGTTGGCTCGATCCACAAAGGCTTTGAGGCTTCCGTACTTTTCTTTAATGTATGGAGCGCCGACATACGCCGCCAACCCGGCCAACCCGCCAATAGGCGACCCCATTGTGGCCGCTGATCCGGCGACCATTGCTGCGGCAACAGGCGCAATATTTCCAACGAGCCTTTTTGCTGCGCCAAGGCCTAAATGTACAGGCGCCTCTATCTGTTGGGTCTGAGCAAGCCTCTTGCTTCGCCTGACTGGCTTTAGGTACTCAACCAGAAATCGAACACGCTCTGGTACAGACATCCTCTGGTATTTCTCTTCGGTTATATCACGCGGATTCTGCTGGGCCTGCCTGATTCGCGGAAATTCAAAAAGAAGATCTTCCCTGTCTTCTTCCCGAATCTGGGACGGCGTGGCCTTTCCTTCAAGTATCTCTTTCTTGATTTGGTCTGGAAGCACGCCCCTGTTAGCGAGGTCAAGAATGTCATCATCCGTTATGACTTGCAGTAGCCTGTGCTCAGGCGGCATCCTTTCTGGTGGAACCACCGAAAAGCCGGACGGAGCACGCTCAAATGTCTCGGCCTCAATCGGGGCGCCCTCAAGCATCCCAAGCTGGCCCAACTGCCTCATCCTCTCTCGCTCACCAGCATCTGGCTCTGGGACATCAACGGGCGTAAATTGATTTCGGCCCATATCGGCCAAAGCGCCCTGGTCGCCATTGCCACCACCAGTCGCAGTCTGCGCCGCGAGCCACTTATTGAGATCTTCCTCGGAAAGCGGTTCAGTAGCACCTTCCTGATTACCAAATGAGTCCATATCGAACTCGCCAGTCGCAGGATCTACGTTTTTCTTGGTCACTGTGTCATCTCCCCAACTTTTTGCGCAGCAGTGTCTTCTTCCGATCTTTGCTTCATCATGGCATTGTGCTGGTCTTCGATGTGGCGGCTGGCGAGAATGGCAGCATTCATGTCGCCAATCTGTCCGCTGGATAGGTCGGTATCCTTAAGAGCCCCACGAATAGTCGTCCCAGCAGACCCGTACAGTTCATCAAGCTTTGGGTCTTCGACAGTCTTGTAGATGTCCTGAAGAGCGGCGCGAAACCCTTCGATGTCTTTTAAGTCTCGAGCCTTAATCATTGCGTCAACCTTAGGGCCCAAGACAACAGAGATGTTCGTTCTAAGGGGGTACAGCAGGTCATTGTAGGCTGCGGCCTGCTTTTGGCTTTCTGTGCCAGACCTCTGCATGGATAAATACTCAGCAGCAATCGGAGCATCGCCCGCTTTAATCTGGTCAAGCATTGCCGCGCCAAACTGGTCCTTCTGCTCGTCAGGAATATCGACCGATACGGTTTTGTACGAATCAACAAGATCAAGCAACGAGGTTGTTTGGCCGCCTTTAATCCTAACAGGGCGAGCAAAAGTAGTGTCCGCTGTTGAAAGAGAGCCCCTGTACAAGTCCACCGCTCTAGCAATCTGATCCATCGAATCGCCCAGGCCGTCTGGTTTTATATTCCTTCTATCTCCGCCCGCAGCATTCATCTTATCGACATAGCGGCCAATTCGCACCTTTATGAACGTGGTCAGGTTTCCGCCCTTACCGGCAGGGAACCTCTTGGCGGCTACACCAGCAGCGTCTCTAAGGTGTGGCTGAGACTCAGTCCTCTGGCCCATGCCAAGCATTGTTTGGCCTAGTCCCGATGGGTGCGTTGAGAATGCATCCAAGGCCAAGTTTCTGCCCCGAAAACCAAGAAGCTCCTCTCTGGTCGCCTCCCTTTCTTTTCGCCGATCAGTAACGTTTTTAAGCCGCTTCTTAAGCCTGCGGTAATAGCTATCATACCTGTCGTCCATCGGGCCCGTGCCCGTCATCTCTTCGACTTTTGCGAGCATCTCTTCTTGGGTCATGCCTGGGGCTGTGCCGCTATACAGTTCAGGGATTGTCCCCTCAAGCAAGCCGTGGGATCTTTCCTCTTGCCAGCGACGGCCTTCCTGGCTCGTTAGCCACTCCTGCTTGATATCCTGGTTCTCTATGTTTCCTTCTCCAAACTTGGCCTCATTCGCACCCAATTTCATATGCTTTTCAGCAAGCTTTAAGAATTGTATTTTCCTTTCGTACCTGAGTGCCCCCTTCGCGTCTTTCTTTTCTTTGGCCTCGGCTAGTTTCTTTCTTGCGGTGGCAACCATTCCGTCTATGCGGGCTTCTGGCTCTTCGTAGTAGAACAGCCAAGCCCTCTGCTGGGCATGTTTTGGCTTATCTGCCGTTGCGATGCCAGACTCGCCAGCCTTTGCTACCGCTGCTCCGCCTATGTCCCTGTACTCTCTCTGAATAATGGCAAGAGTTTCCTTGGCCTCTTTTGCGAGGGCCGCTTTTTGTGCTGGCGTTTCTGCCGCATCGACTTCTGCTGCTGTTGTAAGGAACTCCTGAAGGGTGCCACCAATCTTATCTTCACCAGGCTTACCTCCGCTACTGCCGAAGATCTTATTCACCGACTGCTGAATCAACTGCCTGACATCATCGGGAAGCTCTGTGGTGTCAAAGTCTCTCTTAAACCCGCTGAACTCTCTAGCCCCCCTGGACTGCTCAATTCTGAGATCAACAGCCGCTTTCATGTTTGTATCGTACCGGTCTTTTTCTCTGGTCCTAAGCTCCTTGAATAGCTTAACTTTTTGCTCTCCAGCCGCCTCATGCATCTCAGCCTGATCTTTACGCAGATCGAAGATGCGCTCCTCAATGTCAATCTCGAGCTTGATGAGGTCGGTTGGGTCTGAAAACTTTAGCCGCATCTTCCAGACTGCAAGGTTCATGTCTGAGCGAATCTTCAGAAAAGAAGCCATTGCCGAGCCAGCAAAAGTCTTCATGCTATCTACCCTGGGATCAATAAGGCCCATGCCAGATACGAGATTTAGAGCCATTGTATTCCCCTATGAGTAGTTCGAAAGTATGTGCCAGTCTTCGCCCGATGAGATGCACATAATGCATCCACGCTCTGGGATTGAAACACACGTAACAAAGTCTATCTTGTCACCCCTTGTCGACACAAGTATGCAGCCACTTTGCTTGTTATCATCTATACGCTTAATGAAGTAAACGCGGTCCTTATTTTCAACAGCCAAGGGCAGCAGAACGTTCAGCACCTTTCTGTGAGCGTTAACGAGCAGCACCGATTCTTTTCCAAGCTTGTGGTGATTGTAAACGATGCTTGTTTTTAGGCTGGAGGCCGCCGAATTTTGGACGGGGGCGCTCGATATAGACGCAATCGCGCTCAGTACGGGGGATGAAATCCCGCCAGAGAAGTCCCACTGGGATTCTAGCGCGCAGTTTTCTGGCTGAATCGAGCCATCCTCGATGTGTTCGCCACTAATCACGCCAGACGGTATCTCCGCAACCTCAAGAGCAGCGGATACCGCTTCAGTGAAGAACTCAAATTGATCTTCGTCAGAGATGTACGGGTTCTCTGTGGTCATTATTGATTAGGCCCGTCAGAGAGAATGGCCACTACCTGCTCCCAGCGGAGCCGCTCCGCTGGGGTCAGGGTCTGAAGCCACTGTTCCCGCTCCGCTGGGGTCAGGGTCTGAAGCCACTGTTCCGCCTGCTCCATCGATGACATCGGAGTTGTTGGCCCTCCACCGGACGGAAGAAGGCCTTTTCTAATAAGCTCTTGTCGTTGCGCCCCTGTCATCGGCGCTGGGGGCCCTCTCGTAGGAAAGGGCCGTCCCGCCGACGGGTCTTTCTCGCCGACGTTTACCCATCTTCCGCCGGGTGTTTGAATGACGGTGGAGGTAACCAGCCCAGCAAGCTGCCGCCCAAGCCCCTCAATATCTTCATCTACTAAACTAACTTCCCGTTCCCCAGCGGCCTCCTGAGAGGCCTTCAATCTGGTCGCAGCGTCTTGTGCCCGCGCTGCTGACGTTGGGCCAACTATCTGGCGGCGTGCGGGCCACGGCCAGTAGTCTAATTTTGGTGGCGCTTCTGCTTGTCTCACAGCCGCCTCGGCTTCTCGCTGGTCGTCTAAACCGCCGGGTCTGGGCGCAGACTGGGAAACGTCAATAGCTGGCCTTGGAAGAGGCTCAGACTTAATCGCCGTATCAGCCTTCACTTGAGATGGCTTGTCCCCGCCCTTGCTGCTGCTGCCCTTGAAGTGGCTCAACATGTAGTGGTGCTCGCCGCGAGACCCTGGACCCCAGCCTGCATCACGCGCCGCTGTTTGAAGCTTTCTAATATCATCTAAGGATACACCCTTATCAAACAATTGATCGACTGCTGACCGTTCCTCTCCCGCAGCTTGGTGAGCCATGGTTGTCATCACAACCTTGCCGATGTCGCCACCAAGACCAGCGCTGTACCCGATTTGTTCCGCCGCCTTCTTGTCAAGAACTGCCACCATGTTGTCAGCACGGGCCTTGGCCGCTTGAGCCATAGCCTCGCCCTTTTGCCAGTTTTTAAGCTTTTCTTCGGCAATGATGTAGTCGGCTTTAACGGCAGCATCCGCTTTAGCTTGAACCCCAATATCTCTGGCGGCTATAATGTCCTTTACGGTGCCGCCCTTTGATGCGATGTATGCGCCGACATCGGCTTTTGATTCCTCAATCTCAGCCGAAACCGGAGCCATGCTCTCTGTTCTGATGGCGTACTTTTCTTCGTCTGTGACCTTCGGCCCCTTGGCCTTCATGTCTGCTTCGGCTTGCGCAAGCTCTCTTTCTGCGTATTTCACACCAACAGTTCCTGCCTCTTGAGCCCTGATCCCTCTCTCAAGTCCTGCCGTGAGAAGCCCGACGCCAAAAAACTGTTTTGCTTGTTTGTCAGTCATCGGCTGGGCTGTCATGCGATGGTATTGGCTGCTCATCCCTGGGCTTATATCGTATGGTTGGCGTATCCTGTTCCTTCTCCATCGCTCCATGTAGTGTGGGTCCATGCCCTGCATAGCTGGATCAAGGAGGCTGCCGCTCACATCAGTGGGCTCAGTGGTCTTGGGCTTCTCTTTCTTTTCTTCTTTAGACATGCTGGCTCCCCTTAGGAATATTTCCTTGCTTCCCAATTATCAAATAGGACGGAGTCTACGGTTGTTACCGGCGCAGGCCCGCCGCCAACCTCATTAACGCTAGCGACTCCGCCAACAGCGCGTCCCCTTCTTTCCGCCGAAGTATCGGCCTTGGCCTGTAGCGTGCGCCCCTTGGCCTCAAAACTATCGGATTCCGCCCGAACACCCTTTTGCCTGCGGTTAAACGCTATAGCCGACTGCTTCTTCGCTCTTCTGCTTGCGCGCCTGCCCTCACCTTTACCGCCAAATATGCTGCCAATAAGGCCGCCGCCAGCGCCACCAATCATTGCGCCGATACCAGCACCAACAAGCGTTCCAGCACCAGGGATAATCGACCCAATAGCAGCACCCGCAGCAGCCCCGGCAAGAGTTCCGCCGATCTGTCCATGCGATGCTGATTTTGCGGCACCACGGGCCCGACCGGCTTCATAGCCAGCCTCGCCAGCCGCCCGTTGTTCTTCTCTAATGCCCATATAAGCTCCGAATCAGTGATTCTATATTAGCGTATTTTGCCCATTAAAGCGCGGGCGAAACAGGCTCCGGTTCTGCCTTCTTCTGAAGCTTCATCGCAGCCTTCCATTTGCCAAGGTACCGGCGAGTCTCTAAAGGCATTTTTCGCCCTGTGTCTGCTTGCCAATTTTGAACGTTTCCAGAGCCCCAATTGTACATCATCAGGGCCTGAAACAGATCCCCTTCTGAAGACTTAACGAGGGCTCCAAAGTATTTCCCAGCGGCTGCGATGGCCTTTGCTGGATCAAGCCTGTCATCTACGCTCACTGGCGAGGATACACCAGTCTCGGGGTCAGACTCTGCGTAAGTAGGCTCATCCACCCTTAGTCCCAGTTCTCTAGCTGTATCTGGGATAAACTGCATCAACCCCGCAGCTCTGCCATATCTTGTTTCAGGGCCAACAATGTGTGGCTGACCAGACGACTCGATCGCAGAGATGGCGACCAGTGATCCTTTCGGAAGGTTGTTCGCCTTCTCGGCCTTGTCGAACTCTTTTGCCCACTTCAGAGACCTCTTGACGCCATACCCAACTTTCTTAGCCAAATCTTCATCGGCCTCAATCAGTTCAGCGAGAATGCGCTCAGATGCCGTTTCTGGGACAAATTCGCCAGTGGATTGCTCAGTGCTGAGCGCGGTGGCCAACTCTTTATCCACTTCATCGAGCTTTGGCCTCGCGGTGAATTCCTCCATGTCCCACTCTTCTCCGCTATGTTTGTATGGTAACGCCATGCGTATCTCCTAAATCGCTTGCGGGTCTTTGTCGTTCAGTGTTCTCCATGACTCAAGCTCATCAGAAGCATCAGCCCGCTTGGTGTACATTACATCACAGACCATGTTTCTTGATCGAAAGATAACGTGCTTATTCGCCCGTATTCTGCCGCCATCGACCGTTCCAGTGGCTGGATCATCTAGGAGGCCTTCTTGGATGGATCGAGCGAAAGAATAGTTTCCAGTGTCCGTCTCTCTACACTTAAAGACAAGCCCGAAGTCATAAATCCCCGGCGGAAGGGAGACTTGCTTTATGATTGAGTGCTGCTGCCTTCCTTGCATTGTCATCAAGCAGAAACCATCATGTTGAAGCGCGCCGTTGTGGTAATCAGTCCCTGGAAAGTTAGACCCAAACGGGGAAATGGTTGAGGTGTAGACCTGTCGGACTGTTGAGCTAAGGTATTCACCTACCCAGCCATCTTTGCCGTGGATGGCAAGCGCCACCTTTCCTGCTCGCCTGGTTTGCCCACCATAATATGGGTAGTCGGTTGTTGGCGGATCACCACTCCTTCCAGGCCAACTCTTTGGAAGATGAACACCCCCAACCTCAAAACAGAAAAAAGAAGAGGTAAACGTGACAAGCGCATGGTCTCTGAGCTTTACCCTGCATGCCGTGCCAGGGATGACCTCCCATGACCCGCCAGTGGTTGATGGGCTAAATATTGTGGCCTGCTCAAGGTTCTCGGTATTGGACCGGTAGTGGACCTGTGAGCTTACTGCTTCCATGCGTGGCGCTGGTGATGAATAAAAGTCAGGCTTGAATATGTGCCTCTGGTCAATGTAGCCCTCAGTGGTGTGTTTAGGCCTTTTTATATTGGGTTGTGTGACCTCAGCGGGATTTGCAAACGAATTTTTCCCAATCCCGTGATTGATAAAGCTCTCCGCCTTCTCAATCCCGGTCATCAAGTCTTCGGCCTTTACCGTCTTTTCAGACTCGTCGATACCGTCCCACCTATAACCCATGCTATCTCCTAAAAATCTGAGCGAACATGTTCAGCCTGCCAATATCGCACTCTATTACTTTTCCTGTAAATGAGGTGAGACCACCTTCTTCAGCGACATCCGATCGACCCATCCAAACAAGGTGCGCCTGGTATGGGCCAGCCTCCCTAAGGTCCAGTCCGCAGTAGTTTGCATTTAAGTTTGGACACGACTCCGTTTCCCATGATTGACCGCCAACGACCATTGAGATGGTACCCGTCATATTGCTTCTGCGATCGTACTTAAACTTTATTGGGCCACGCGCACCATTCGCAGTCTCAGAGAAATCTGGATTTAGCCCAATCTGGACTGGCGAGTAAACATCCCCAGTAAGCGTATTTATTGTGTGGGTCATAGGGATTGGGGTCTCTCCTACTTTGTGTACCAAAATCCCAAACCGGAAGTCTTTGTTTAATCTTCCTTTAACAGCAGAGCAGGCAATGTCGCTATTGGCCCTGCCAGAGTCGCCAAGAAGCCCAACATCATACTCAAAGGACAGAGATGCTCTAATGATTGCGTATGTGTGCTCTTGGGGATCCCAGTCAAACTGTATTGATGCATAGTCATCGCTTATCCCGCCACCAACAGAGTTAAAGCCAAACCAAACCTTCTGCCATCCATGCTCGCTCAATGGTGGCCACGCCTTGCGGAGTGCGGATACATGACACCTTGAACTGGACCCAGCATCATCTCCCCATGTAGAGTCAGCATCAAAATTAATGCGAGAAAGCCCTTCTTCTCTAATGTTAATGTCACTGACGCGCTCTTCGACGTAGTTCCATGCTTCAGCGGTTTGATTGATCTCGCTCTTGCTGATCAATTCGCCCTCTGATACCGCTTTTGGGTCGATATACCCAGATCCATCCTCGCTCATTATCTGCTCCTAATTTGGACGATAAGGTTTGGCTGTCTCAACGATATATCCTTTCTTATCTTTTCTCTCACCAGAGAGTTTCCGATATCTTTGAAGATTGTGCAGTACCCATCAGAATCCGTGTCAGTCTCCCAGTCAATATAGGTGTCTATCGCACTAGATGGGATCTGCTTTCCGCTTGTTGGGCAATACCAGCATGTCTTACCTTGAAGCTCTACGGTGTGTTCGCCAGAAGATACTGGGGTTGCGCCAGTCATATAAATTGGATGGGCCTCTAGCTCTGGGCCAATCATGCCCGTCTTGCATATTTCGTGGCCATCAACGAGCACCCGCCAGATTGAGCAGAGAATCAAAGCGGACTTCTCCGGGTGCTTGTGGGTGGTCTTCACCCTGTACGGGTACCCGATGGAGTTGATGTACCCACGCCCAGCCCGCGTGCCAAAGTCTATCGCCTCAGACCCAGACCCCCACCCCATCAGCTTAAACACCACCCAGTTATAAAAATCTTCTGCATTGTTTAATGTAAATGCATGGAGTTGCTGAACTGTGGCGCTAAAGTCGATGATCAGTAGAGCATCACCATCGGTTGTGAATTTGTGGTACGGAAGCCTACACTCATGGTCTGGGTCTGATTGGGTCGCAGACGATATTACGCTTGAGGCTGGGTTAACTTTTGCGGTCCAAAAATCGCCATCATATAATGGCTTAAACTCTGTCGGCGGGACGAGCATATCGGCGGGAACTGGCAGGTCCAAGCAGAACCTTCCCTCTATCGCGGTTTGGCTATTAGCAAAGCCGTCCCACTCGCCATCCCCTCCAAGCGCCTCGAACCTTCCGCGAGCCCACGCCCGGTAGTCTGGTTGACTTGAATAGCCAGACCGTTTGTGACTAAAAACATACTCATAAAGCGTTGTTCTTTGGTCAATCAGAACCTTGGTAAATGTATCTCGCTTCACAATATCGAGAGATACTGCGCCCTCCTTAATGTTGTCGGAGTCCAGAAATCCATTAAATTCAGACGCAAACTCGTTGTTGTTGATGCGCCACTCTGACGGCTCGCAGATATCGCCATCCATTACGTGCTCTTGGCGCTTCTTCCAGGTCATACTATCTCCGGTCTGGTCTTAGGGCTTCATTCAACGGCTTAATCTTCCGCTGCTCTCCGACCTTCGCCTCGATGTCGTATCCTACAATCTCGATCTTTGTCCCACTTGGGGCATCTTCTGCTATTGCGAATGTAATACCAAGCTCCCTGGCTGGGCCCTTGTGGGTGGTACTAATGTCGTATCTGATCACTGTTGGGCGATATTCGCCCCAGTTATCAACGTCCCATTGCGCCTTTCCGTATACCGAATATCTCTCGTTTGGATCCTGCTGGTCTGCTGGCTGCTTGGCGTCTCTAACGTCGTACAGAGACCTGTTGACCCGATAGTTCAGGCCCATGTCATTGTTCCCGTACCCAACGCCATATACGAACACATGGGCTGGCTGAACTGACGAATATACGCTTCCAAACGGAAGATTCGCCGTCCTATAGAAAGGGTCGACCTTAAAGGTTTCACCCTTCATTGGGTAACCTTTAGAGTAAACAGCGATTCCCTTGTTTTGCGCGCCAGGCAAGCCAGACCTATCTGCAAAGTCATCGTAAGCGGTAGTCTCAAACCCGTCTTCTGGGTCTGTGTCCAGCCGGTCAACGCCAAAGAATAGGTATCCCCTGTGATCATTTGAGTGGGCCGCGCAAGAGATCGGATAGTTCTCCCGCACACTCCAAGACCCGACAAGGTAATGGTACACAAGCAGTCGATTGTTTTTTCTGGAGCCGTGGGTGGGGACCGAAAGCCAATACTCGTTATCTTTAAGGTAAACCGACCCAATGGCCTTCAGTGAAGCGGATGTGTTGATTAGCTCCATCTGGCCTGGAATCTCGGTGGACAGCTTTACAATTTTTGTGGCTGTGCCTGTGTTCTCGAGAGCGCCTTCAAGAAGATAGATATCCTTGTCGGACAAGAACACCAAGCCGAGACCTGGAAGCTCTGCAATGCTGTTTGGAGCCCAGCAGCCAACGTCCCTATTAAGCGTTTCAGCGTAGAACCCTGACCTTGGGTCACCTTTGATTAGGTAGATTCCCCTGGACTTGAATACTACCAGAGCATTCTTGGTTGCCCTCATGCCGGTAATTGGGCTCCCATCAGAGTCTCCGATGTCAATGGAGAAGCGCTCTGGGAACATCTCTGGAAAGTTTGGCTTAGAGAACCGGACGGTATTGTTTGTCGTTCCAGCTACGAACATCGTGTTCTTAAAGCTTGAAATGAACCTTGTTCCCCCAGGATAGCTTCCAACATTGCGGGTGCTTAGCAATCCGCCAAGAGATGAGTCGGGATGGCCGTCAACCATCCGCGAGGTCATATTGTCTTCAATCTCTTTCAGGAAGTAGTACCGCTTAGACGCGCCCTTTAGGACCATCGACCCCTTGGAGTTGTACAGGTTTCTTGTCCTGTAGATCCTTCTGGCCACACATTCTGACGGGCCTCTTGGGATGGTTACCGCAACGAGACCTTGCCCATGCTGGTTTTTGCCTGCCGATCCATTTCTGAACTTTACAACAGACGATGCAGGGGATGGCTCAGACTCTTGGCCTCGCTCGTTTACATATGTGACCTTGTATTGCCAGCCAACAGGTCTTGAGTCGTACTGCTCGTTTAGCCTCAGGTGGGTTTTTATGTTTTCATCGCTATTGTGTAGAACCTCACCACCATGGTCCATTATGACGCGGCCCAGCGCGATGGCCTCCTTGACGGAGGTTGGCGTTGGCGGGCCAAGAGTAGACAAGTCAAACGACTCGGCGTGTGCCCTGCTGAAGGCATACGTTCTATACTTCCCAGTACCAAACTTGGCGAAACTTTTGGGGCCCATGCCAAAATGACGAAGCTCCCCAAAGAGCCCATACATGCCTTTACGTTTCTGTGGATCCTCTGTTTTCAGGTCATCATTATTTCCAATCGCATAGCAGTAAGTTGCCGAATCCATCCAATCACATGCGGACACCTCAGGGGCTTCAGGGGCAGACTGAAACCCAGCCTTTTCCGCATACTCACCATTAAAGACAAGGGGGGCCTGGTGCCCGTTTACCAAGTACAGCCGGTTACTCCAGGCCTGTGCCTGGGTCGGGACAACGAGGCCCGCATCGTATCGGTCTGAAATTGCCCTCAGGCCTCTACCGATGTCCGCATCCGCATTCGTGTTGCTCCTTCGCTTGTCGAACGCGACCATTAAGCGGGAAGGCTCTTTATCTGCCGATGTCGAGTACTCCCATTTGGACCTAGACCCATCAAAGTATCGAAGCTCAAGCCTGTTTGGGTCAATGGCCTGGTCGTCTGGATCCCAGCTTTGCTGCTCATAGACCAAGAATTGCCGGGCGCCGTTATGTTGGGCAAACCAGTGGATACTTTTGACTACAGGGTAAAATATCTCCTGTACATCATCGACCGTAACGGTCTCAACGGTCGTGGTGATCGTTATTGGGGGCGGTGAGTATTTGTGGTTTTTTTCGGACAGATATTGTTCTTTTTCTTCAGGGTCGCCGAAGGCGTGGTATTCCGTCACCTCTTCTGTGGTTGTAGTGGTGGTCTTTAGGGCGTAGTACGGAGACTGCTGAAAGTATGGGTGCCACCCGCCAGCAGTCCTCCATGAGTCATTCGATACCCACGACATATCTTGGATATATAGAGCATTATTGGCCTCAGTTAGCCACCGCTCATCCATACCCCTAAGATTGAATACTTGAAATGTCTGAGTCAGCATGTTCTACCCAATCTTAGAAGGTGTTCCCCAGCGCTCACCGGCAAATACAGTTCGATCGAACGATCCGCGAATGTACTTTCGATTGGTCCTGGCGAGATATTTTTGGCGCATTCGGTCTAATAAGTCCTCAGCCTTTCTCTCATAAAGTTGAGATTGGCTGGTAATTCCGTGCTGCATACAAATGTCGGAGAGGGCAGCGTAAACCAAGAGGTGATGGTATTGGACCGGCCACTCTGGAGTGTCAGCATCCGCAACAAGACGCTTCGGCCTGGACAGGTATCGGATCTCTATGTCCATATCGCTGCTTGGCGGGCGGTACACCCTAATGGTCTGGCTTGGCCCAGACTCATCCAGCACCCTCAGCTTAGACAGTTCCCCATCGTGGTATGTCCATGCGCCCGTTCGCATCCAAAACGCCTCTGGCCAGCCCAGTACAGCTTGACTGCTTCCATACCCGTACTCGTCAGGAAATCCAATAGCAGTATCGCCCTCATCAGCGAAGGATCTCTGCTTTTTGCCAGAATCCCACGCTGGAGTATCGGTAAAGTGGTCCCCGATGTGAATCCACCGTTGATAGCCTTGACTATTGGTCGATGTTGCATCATTTGGCTCTTGTGATTTTCTACGATAAACGCGGATAACCCTTCCGGTCATTCTGTGTTTCTGATCCGCATTGGCCTCATCTCGGACAGAGCGGGACCACGGGGTGTCCGTTGGCCCGTATGTTCCCTTTCGCCTAAAGCTTCCCTCAACTGATTGAAACTCAAGCTTTGTACCATAGTAGTCTGAGTCATCACCCATAATGACCTTTGTCACCGGAGACGGTGGAGACTCAACCCCTGCGTACACAAATGTATAGCAGTACTCATAGGTATCGCCACCGAATAGCCATGGATGCTCTGTCGTGTCAGCGTGAGACGAGTCCTTCCAAACTGTCCCCGTGAAAGACTCAACGACAGGCGGCACCATCGGCGCTTCTGTGTGTACCGCCATACCCTCAACGGCCACAATAGGGTCGCCAGAGTTGTCTCGATCCAAGAACAGGTGCTCCTCTTTGGATGAGTCAACGAAGATAATTCGACCACGGCTTGGCGCAGTGTTCACAGATGTCCCTATAGAGCTTGTGTCAGTATCAGAATCATACGTTTCGCCATGTACCGGAGTCTTCAGGCCACGGTCCATCATGCCGAGAACCTCGATACAGTCTGGAGGAAGGTAGTACTGCCGAAATTCAATCTTCCAGTCTGTGTAGTAGTCTGCTGAGATCGCTGCCAGAGAGCTTGGGGTGGCGGCAACAGTCACGGTCGTTGGGTCAACGATCGGACGGTCTAAAACGATTCCACCAAATCCTGCGGGCTGGTACCCATCAGGCCACTCGTCAGAGTCTGTTCCTCCGTAGCGAGCGCCAGCAGTCGCTCCACCACTCGCGCCAGGACCACCACCGTAATCATGGCGATCGGCAGATACATCAAAAATGCCTGTAATTGTGAACTCTCGCTCACTTGAGCCGTGGGCGTATGAGGCGCGAGATGTGCTCGTAGGGGAGTCCGTGTCTCCAACAACCAGCGTATTCCCAAGCATCTCTCTGGTCGGAAGCGATTGGGCGGTACCATCAAACCTAACGACATTGCTGGCGTCGTAGTTTCTAGAGTCAGTACCAACACGAAGCTGGTTTGTTGTCGCTGCGCCGGTAATGTCCGCACGAAGCGTAAGCTTGGAAGTCTTCTGCCGAAAGAGCCACGGGTACTGGCTGGAAATCTGCAAATAGTGGCGATTGAGAACCCGCGCTACTTGGTCCTTATAGGCCGACAAGTCGGGGTTGTAGTCGAGCGCTGAGTTGACTTCTTGGGTTAGGTCTTTCAGGTTCATTATGTGCCCCCAATAAAGAAAACGGCTGCTGAAGTAGTATACCCCAGCAGCCGAGAATGGACCGAGGTCCGGTAGCGATTATGGCCTAGAAGTAGCCTTGGTCGATGATCAGAACGTCAGCGTTGTCATCTGAATCACCAGCGTCAAGAGCCAGACCACATGCAGTAGCAAGGTCAGAGGCTGCAATCTTAACTGCTTGACCTGCCGCAGTGTCGTCTACGACAAGCGCATCTCCAGCAGCCACCGCATCGGCACAGTTCGCATCTGTAAACTTGCCAGCAGTTTGGACCGTAAGGTACCCAGCAGCAGTAAGTGTTTCAGTCGCAACACCAATAACTGCCATGTTTCCATTTGCTACAGCATCAGCTTTTGTAACAGATGCACCAAGGCCATTTTTTGCGTAATCTGTAACCCCGGTGTCGGTTTCAATTTGAACCCAATCACCCTTGGTTACGGCACCTGTGCAGTAAAGTGTCACAGTTTTCTTCGGAAAATGATTGGTGCCATCGACACCATCTACTTTATGTACTGCCATGTTGTCCTCCCTCTTTTGACTATATGGCTATTGAATAGGGTGGGGATCAACACGACCCCCACCCAAACTGTTGATTAGAACGTGTCCAATCCCATTGCGAGGCCGCTGGAACCAAGGTGCTTGGCGATCAGTTGACCACGGCACCGGAGCTTAGCGGCACGAACATCGTACTCGCCGGACACAGTCTCGAAATCACCCAGATCGAAGAATCCCTTGGGATCCCAGAGGGTGTAGATATCGTCCATGCTGAGCATGTAGAACGATGCCTCTTGGTCGGAAGTACCAGTAACAGTACCGGCGTTGGGCATGAAGTACTCAACATCGATTGGCACGCCATCCCAGGTCTGAGATATGCGACCACCGTCAAGCTTGGCGGTATCGATGTAGCGCTCAGAAGCAGACAGAGCCCGCTTCAGGTTCTTGAATCCGCTGCGGGAAGCAAGAATCACGTTGGGCTGACCAGACGGTGAAACAGCGTTGATTTCGACCATCAAGTCGTACAGTCCAGCAAGACCGTTTGAGTTGAACGAACCAGCACCATCAAAGAGTTGGTTGTTCCAACCAGTCTTGTCCTTGTAGGTGGCCTTGCTGACACCACCAACAGAGTTGGCTTGGCCGGAACCATAAGCGCCTTCCTCAAAGAAGCCGGTGTCTGTATCCATACCGTTGAGGGTATTCCAGTCTTCCCAGCCAGCAACAGAGCCTTGCACGATTTGCTTGACGTACTCACGCTTGAGGGCGTTAGCGGTCATCTTGACGCGGCTCTCAAGAATCGAGAGGATCGCGGCATCGCCTTGGTTGATAAGCTCTTCTTCCGAAGAGATTGCGATGGGACGAACAACGTGTGCCCACTCGTATGAGGCAGGCTGGAACACATCTTCGACGCTGAGGTCGATGCGTTCGTAACCGGTCTGCATGCGAGTAGTTGACGAGTGCTCACCGAAGCCAAGCGGAATGACGATACGAGTACCGCCAGCTTGAACGGGCTTGCCTTCGCCATGTACGCGGGCAGATGCATCAAGGAATGCAGTACTGGTGTGAACGTTGTCACGCCATTCCTTCATTACGATATGCATCGTGGTTGAGAGAAGTTCGTTTCCGATATTATTGAGTGCTGAACTAACGGCCATTTTTTTCTATTGCTCCAATAGGGAGAGGATTAACGTTGGGATCGGGAGAGTTTTCGGGCTGCTTCGGGGTTTGCCTGTAGCCACTGTAGAATGGCGGGGGCACCCTGCTTTTTGACATCGGGAGGAACATCTCCATTGGAGGGGTTCCCACCCGAAACAGCACGACCAATACGCCGTGCAGACTGTTGGCGCGCTCGCATCTCTTGTGATGCTCTAGCTTGCTGCTGAGCCATCACGCGGCGGGCCTTAATGAGTTGATACGCATCTTGGGTTGATACCGGAATGCCGGACTCCCCGCGCTGACGAACGAGGCCCGCTACTTCCTTCTTGAAGGTAGTGTCCCGCATTTCTGGATGCCTATCGAGAAACTCAAGATAGCTATTCTCTCTCGCCTTAACGTCGGCTGCTGCCTTCATTGGCTCCAAGACGGCCTGCATTCCCCTGGCGATTCCTCGCTGAATGCGGGCCTCAACACCCTGCTCCGTGAACACATCAGGCAATTCACCCTCAGGCTCAGTGAGGAGCTTTTGAACCTCTGGGTCGTCAACCAATGAGGCAAACTCAGACTGGCGCTTAGCGAAATCGCGCTCAGACGTAGCCAAACGGCGCTCACGATCTTCGATTTTGGACATCAAGCCCTGCATTTCAGTCGTGTGTCGCTCTCCTTGCTGTTTCCGATCAACACGGAAGTTGTGCAAGATCCGGCGAGCAACCGGAGGCAGATCCTTTAGGTGGCCTTCATCAATCTTCTCGTAGAAGCCGTCGTGCTCAAGCTCTTCAATGTCGCTAAGGGCGTCATCCAAGGCGCTAAAGCTTGCGTGGGTGACAACTTCTGGCTGCTCAACAAATGACGGCTCACCTTGTGGTTGGTCACCGAAAGAAGGCTCATCAGCTTGGGGGGCGTCATCGTATTGTTGTCGTGCTGCAATAGCATCAAGAGACTCGTTACCAATATCGACAAGTTCTGCCAGGTCTCCCTGTGCTTCGTTTACTTCACTCACTGTACACTCCAGCCATCATTGTTTTTGAATCTACCACTTATTGTTAAACTGCACAACATTATCCCATATTCGCTGCAAGCATTTGCTCGTCTTCGTCAAATTCGCCTGGAGGTGGAGGCATTTCCTCGCCTTCGGGGGCGGGTCCAACTGGAGCCTGCATCGCCTCTACGAGCTTCTTGTCCTTGCCCATCTTCTTAACCGATGCGGTAGCCTTTCGAAGCTCAGCATCAGAAGTCAACGACTCCAACTCAATGCCGTACTTATCAAAATACTTCCCATCTCCGACAAGCTGAAGAGTGTCATTAAGCGCAACAAGTGGCGCGAACACTTCGGCTGGAAGAGGTTGGTCCCATTTGTCACCACCCTCGGCAGCAGCCCACTCAAGGTCTGGGATGTCCTCGCCAGCGAAAATATCAAGAGTGCTGTTGAACTCAGAAAGAAGCGTCTGGATTGCAGCAACGCTGAATGGCTTCTCGGGCTGAGGTGCAGCCTGAGCCATCACATCTCCCTGGAGCGCAGCCTCTTCTTCTTCCAGCGCCATGATGTCGTCTGGAGTGGGCGCGGCACCGGGTGGCATGGCTTCAGCACCGGGGGGCATTGGCCCTCCACCGGGCGGCATAGCCTCAGCACCGGGGGGCATTGCTTCTCCACCGGGGGGCGCTCCACCAGCCATTTCCATATAGGCTTCAGGGTTTGCCTGAACAGCCTCTTCGTAGCCGGGCTCTCCGGGGTATGGAAGGTTTTGTCCAGTTCTTGGATCAACGGGCATCTTGGACTCCTTTTCGTAGACTAAAATCTACCTTGTTCTTTAGCTTTGCGAAACGCTTTAAATTCTGGCGAATTGTCAAGCCTGTCGGTGTAATCGTTGTATTCCTTCTCTTCGGCATCACGCTTATCGTCAAACTGAGAGAATATTTTTTCTGCGTCGTAGTCACCCTCTACCGGCGTAAGGCCCCGCTCTTTACAGATCTCACGGCGATGTGCTTTATTTTTAAGCATAACACCTAAGCCTCTATCATAATACGGGAACTCCTCACTCCATCTATCTATTCTGGCCGTTGGGCGCCATCTGCACCCAGCAGCAGAGCATTCGGGGCAATCGTAGTTGTCTTCAACAGACTGGCCCTTTGAGTGATCGACTATTTCCTCAAACTTATGGCTGCATTCCCGACACTTAAATGCCTGCATTGAGAGGCCGCGCTTTTCTGTGCTGTATTTCTTGGTCATAAACTTAGCATCGCTATTTTGATACTTAGAAAGACTAATGCGGTAAGTCGCGCGTTTGGCGCATTTGGCGCATTCGATATCATTTGGCCGGGAAGACATCCCAAAAAGAACATCTTTTGACCAATCGCATGGCTCACATCGGTAGCTATACAGTGGCAACGGGCGCTCCAGAAGCTGAAACCATGGATGCAATCATCTCAGCCTGCTGCTCCGGTGGCAAGGGCTCAAGTTGGTCTAACATTTGCTGCATCTCAGGATCGTTAGCAAAAACCTCCCGAAGCGCAGCAATCGCCTGGTCCGGCGGCATATTCATAAGCTGTGACAAGTCTGGACCGGCTGCTTCTGGTGGCATTGGTGCGCCTGGGGGCATAGCTTCAGCGCCGGGGGGCATTGGAGCACCTGGGGGCGCCTGAGCGCCTGGGGGCATTGGGGCGCCGGGTGGAACCTCGGTCGCATCAACCATTGCCTGCTCATCGGCAGGGACTCCTTCTTCCTCAGCAGCCTCCGCTTCTTCCGCAAGCCGCGCCTCCAACTCATCTGGGTGGAGGTCTTTCGGAAGCTGAAATTTCTCAACGATGGCCTTCATGTATGCCCGAGCCATCGCAGCATTGGGGCCACCCTCGATAACGGCACCCCACAGCATCGTAAATGGCTCAAGCAGACCAAGCAGGTTTTGCTGCTTGGCTACCTCATCCATTGGTGCGCCGCCGCCCTCGACAAAAGTAATATCAAAAGCAGCATCAAGATCTTCAACAAGAACTTCAACAAATTCCCGCCGATCTCGCAGAATAAGCTTCGCCCCCTCGATCTTTCCTTCTTCTTGGTCATCTTCCTTGAACCCATCTACTGAGTCTTCTTGGACAAACGGCTCCTGCTCAGCATCTTCATACTGCTCTTCAGCCAACTCGGCCTGCTCTTTACCGTCCGAATCTTCAGATTCGACATCTGAGTCATCCGATACCTGTTCATCATCGGGCCCGTCTTCAGCCTTCTCCTTGTCCGCGGAGAGGGCGCCAACCTCAGCAAGTGAAACTTCTTGGTCTTCATAAGCACCAGCAGAATCGCCAAGATCCTGCATACAGGAAATCAAGGCACGTAAAACAACATTGAGTAATTGGGCGAGCCACTCGTCTTTGATTGAAGCGTGCATCCCGAAGTCAGACTCTGTGTACTGCTGCACAGCCTGAACTTCAAACGCCGTAGCCTTCGTTACGATACCTCGAGCGGCGGGAGACATTCCGATGTTCCGTTCGAGATCCTCAGCAACGATCGCCATATACTGGTCCATGTTGCCGCTGAGTGGAGCATTCATGATTGGAACAATGGCGTCACCAAGTGGACGGTCATAGTCTGCGTCCAATTGGAGAATCAAACCATCATTGCCTTCGGTCAGGTCCGTCAACTCGTCAGCACCAAACGTTCCCTTTCTGGTGACATATTGGCGAGTGTCCTTGCGTGTCGCCATGGCCATGAACGACCGGTACGAGTTTAGCTCTCTAATCTGCGGTAAAACGCGAGCAGAGTGGGCAAGGCCACGAAGCGGAAACTCTGGCTCATGGTTGAAGATGAGGGGAACAACGTGCGGCAGCGGGTCTCCGTCTACGCCAGCAAACGGGAGCGGGCCCATCCACACGGGCTTCTCTGAGAGCTTGCCCTGGCCCAAAACGTAGATCTCAAGCCGCCCCTCGTATACGATGTTTGGGTTTTCGGGGTCACGCCACGTATCCCTCATATTGCACAACTCAAGAACGCGAACAAACGCAGAATTGTCGGATTCTGCTTGCCGTTGGCTTGGGTTCTTGCGAGTTTTTTGATTACCAAGTTTTTGGCCGCCTTCCAGATAGTCGTCCCTGGAGGTTCCAGACAAATCCTTCAGCCCGTATTCTTCTTCAACCTCTGTGCGTGGCCGATAATATAGATGCCCACGGAACCTCTCATCTTCAGCGTCTCCGACATCTGAATCAAGGAAGACTTCCCACCATGGGATGACCCTCATCCAAACGCGGTCGAGAGGGTTTCCGCGACCAGGGGAATAGCCGATCTTCGCGCCACAGCCTGGGTACAGGAGAGACTGCCGAAGGCTGGTCATGACGCGCTTGTGTACCCGGTTTGAACTCAACCATCGGTTCAGGGCCAGTTCTGCCTTTTCAGCAATACCTCTCCCTGCCGGATCAGGCGAAACCACAGCGCGGCTTGCTCGCGGGTATAGCGCCCCCAGGTACGAGCTAATGATCCCCCAAAGGCGGTTGACCTCAACATCGATGTTAGTCTTGCGGGAATAATCTTTCTTTTGGCTACTGGTGCGAATGTGCTTCCAGTAGTTTGTGGTGTAGCATGCCTTGGCGAGCGCCCAGTCGCCTCGACCATCGCGCATCCGCTTGTCATGAGCCAGCAAATGCTGCTTAATAAACTCCGGCGGAAGCTCATCGTTGCTGAAGTCACGGCTCTGGTATTTACTACAGTCTTCCATTATCGACGCCCAATGCTGGTATTAAAGGGGTTCTGGTGGGCAACGTAACGCCTTCGGAACGCAGATGGTGCAAGCTTAGCAGTTGGCATGCCTCTGCGGTTCCATTCTGCAAGCATAAGCGCATCCGCGTGGTCATCGTGGTACCCGTCCTGGCCTTCGATCTTACCGCTTTGCTCACGAATATGCATCAACTCTTGTATTGTTGTTTGGTCATTAAGAGTTAGCGCGTCACCATTGATCATTTGGCGCAGGTGGGCGTATGCCTCTTGCTTGGACCCACGGGATGTCGTCCAGTACTTGGGTGAAACCGAAGGCTTCCGGCCAGGCTCTGGCGGCCTTGTCCACAAGGGGATTCCGTATTTCTGAAACTCACGAATAACAACGGTACCGGCACCACCGGGGTTGCTCTCAATCAGCGTTTTCGCCTTGTTGTAGTACCCGGCAAGCTCTGCGGCCTTGGTAGCGAACAAAAGCTCGCCGCCCTTATTCATTGAGAAGGATGCGACCTGCCGCCCGTCCCCAGACAACACCTGAGCCACAGCATAGTCTCCGCCGTTACACCAAGACGGGTCAACACCAACGGCGTAGTTGTATCCAGGTTTTGGCCTCTCATAAATCCTAAGCTCACCATCTTTTGGCTTGGCAGATGAGAGAACATCGTTCAGATAGTCCTGATCGAACCAGGCCCCGTCAAACTCAGCGAAACCATCCTCAATTGTGAGCGGGTACTCTCGCCTGAACTGTGAGATGCCGATCCCATTCATCCCGTGGATGCGATCATGTCTCCAGTACAACTGCTCCATGCTGAGGCCATGCACCTGAGCGATCTCATACTCCTCAGAGTCGGGCTCCCAGCCATCGGGGACTGGCTTTGCGTAAGATAGATGGTCGCACCATCGGAAGAACCTAAAACGAACGGAGGGGTCACCCTGCCTTACGGCCTCTTGTGCAGCCAGAACCTTCTTGTGGAACAGGTTTCCGGGTCCATTTGCAGTAGACAAGACGATGGTCTTCAGGTGCGGCCCTTGGTGCATCGTTGATGTAATCGACGCCCATACTTCTTCCGCGTTTGGCCAGAAGGCAAGCTCATCTGCATGCAGCCGCTGATACGTCCAACCACGACCGTGTCCCTTACCGCCAGCAGTCAGACACCTGAACCCGGCCTGCGTATCGTCAAAGATTAGCTCTTTACGGTTCGATCTGGCGACCTCACGCTTCAGGGCTGTGGGAAGAGAGCGATAGAACTGCTGGAGCTTCCCAAAGATTGCATCGGTCGTTTCATACGTGTGGGCAACGACCAATGTTCTCACGGGGTCATGAGCCCAGTAGGTGTAGTCAAAGTTGTAGCCAATCGCGACGGTCGTGTCGCCAATCTGGCGCGGCTTGTAGTGAACGATAGTCTGGGCATCAGACATAAAGTCGTCCAAAGCCAGAATCTGCTCAGGGAACGGCGTATTGAACCTGCGCTCAATCCCCTTTTCGTCGATTAGCTTCAGCCGGGAGATAAACTCTCGCGGATCATCCGCAAGGACGCTTAGCTTTTTATCTATCAGGGACACTATGCCTCGGGTGCATTAATGTGCCAAGCGGAGCCTTCACTACTGTTGCCGATGTAGTCTTGAAGCTCCTTGTTCTCAGCCTTCTGCTGGTCAACACGGCGAGCCTCGTAACGAACCTTAGCGAATGCGCGGTATCCCCACTCCTCGCCAGCATCCATTGCGTCGAGAACGCCTTGCCACCACTTATGCTCAATCATCTGAAGCTCTTGCTCGCTGACTGGCTCCACCTCTGGGAAGTCCTCAAAGAACCAGACCATGAACGCTTTCTTGGCAGACCAGCGCCGAAACTCACTGGGAGCAACGGGATGTCCCTTGAAAGCCTCAGACTCTGATCGAGAGCTTGCTGCATACCAGTGCCGCTTCAGGTACTTTCCGTTGAGCACGCAATTGCGGGCCACGCGGCGAAACGCCATCTGCCGATCCGTTGGCTTATATTCAAGCAATTCGGGATCAATCCATGGCGTAAGCTCATTGGCCGCAGACTTCCCGTTTCTTCCATTTCGACCCATTAGTGCCTCCATGTGTCAATACAATAGCATTGATCGCCAATTAGTGAACCTGCATCTTTAAAACACATAACACACCGACTAACCCTTCTTCGCTCGATCTTTATTCGACTTGGTTGAGTTTTCACCCTGAGAGATGACCTTAAGGTTGCTCATCTTGTTGTTGCATGGGTTTCCGTCTTTATGGTCAACGGTCTGCTTTGATGTAAGTTTCGGTTTTCCGTGTTTTTTACGCCAAGCGTTTACTTTGCGGCGCGCTTCTGCCCTGCAATTGCGCTCTGTCTTGTCTTTCTTGGGCTTATGGTCGCGCTTGTACTCTTTGTCGTAGTCGCGCTTCCTCCCTCGCCCATCCGTTCTGATGCTCATTGCTCAGCCTTCTTTGGTTCTTCTTCGTCCTCACCCATTAGCGCAGCAGCAGCAGGAACAGACGATGCCGCAATAAGCACTTCAAACAACTTCTGAGCCTTCATCCCACGCGCTTTGACCTCGGGGGTCATCTCAACGAAGTTGAAAACCTTATCCTCGTAGACTTCTTGGGCTCCACCGCCGAGAATGAGATCTTCTTGTTCATGCTCGGTTAGATTCCCAAAATCGCCTGTTGTTGGAATCTTGATGGTCGTTGTTGACAATTTATTCTTCGACTCTTTCTTTACGATGCTGGGCAGAATCTCGTCGTAGAACTTCCGCTGACCCTCAAGGTCACCTCTCATGATACCGTAAACCGAATCGCCAGTAGTAAACGCCACACCGTCGTAACCACCCTCTGCGGCTTCACGCAGAACCCGCCTGACCGCAAGACCGGCCCACTCCTGAGTCTTCTTGAATTCACCCTCAACAACGGGGCCCATTTCCGCTGCATATTCAATTTTTTCTTCTATTTTTATTCGTTTGTCTCGTAGCTTTTGTTGTTGTTTACGAATCTGAATTACTTCATCGCTCAGGTTTTTTGAGCCACTTGATGGCATCTCACCAGTTTCTCTGAATGTTTCAAAAGCTTGTTGTCGCTCTTCCATGACTATGGCAACTTCTTGTTTTGAAAGCTTTCCACTCAGCTTGGCAATTTCATCAAGTTGTTTTTGCCAGCCCGAAATCAAGGCTTTGTTCTCTTCTTTTGAATACCCCCGCTTCCGGCCCTGCTGATGCCAGTCAGATTGGATTTCCTCTACAAACAGAATCCTGCGGCCCTCGCTGTCAATCCGAACCTTCAGGCGGATATGGGCGACGGTATTGTCAACGCCGTGGTGCCCCTCTGTGTAAGGCTCCCCAAGAAGAGAATATTGAGCCTCCAAAATCTTGTCTATTTCTTCTTCGGATCTTTGCTTCATATCGATCCTACCACCACGATCAATATGAGACACATTCTGGTATTCTTCCTGCAAATCAAGAAGCTCTCGCTCAACAGGAGTTATATCGTCCATCAACTGAAGCTCTTCTCGACTGTATTCGTTCCACCTCCTAAACGCCGGGTGGTTAACGCCTCGCTCGTGTCTGTCGTAAATCTTAAGAATCTTTGAATTGTATTCCATGAATCTGGCCTTCAAGCCAGTCTCAGCAGTTAGCACAATCTCATAGTAGTTTTCGCCACCGGGCAGAGTCCATTGTTCAAATTCAGCCTCGCGTCTCGCTGAATCGCCCTCAACGGCCTTGAGTTTGCCGTGCTTATCCATATAGTCTACCCAACGCGGATCGCTAATTAGGTCTTTGATCAAATTGCCGCCATCAAACAAGCGAGAGTCTGGATCAGCATAGGCTGGCGCGTCGGGGTTTTTCCTGCCAACTATTCCTAGAAACTTTTCGATGCTCTCATAGGCAGTGTTGCGCTCAATAATCTCTTGCGCCTGTTTTTGGTCAGGCAGAGAGTCGGACCAGCGGTCGCGATCCCTGAGATATTTAACCCTTCTTGAAAAATGCTCGGTTACCGATGGTACAATGCCCGTTCCCGCATTCCTGCCGGAATATCCTTCTTCGGACCCAACCATAAGCTTAACGTCTTCTTTTCTAGTCTGAACCACATCAGGACGGTTATACAGATAGAGAAAACGATAAGCTGTGCGAACCTTCTCTATCGCCTCAACAATCGCTTCAGGGTTATAGGTGCGAGTAAAGTTGTTGCTTACTGAATAAAACTCGCTACGGTCAATGCTCGCAAGCGGCTCAGCAGCTTCAGTCAGATGCGCGAGCGGAGATGCGCTCGCCTCGGCTGCGGAGAGTATGCGAAAATTAGAATACGCTCGAGTTGCAGCGTTTAGGGCCTCACTCAGGTCATGGACAACTGTCGCATACACCATCTCGTCAGGACGATGCTTCATTCTGTGAATTTGCGCCGTGGTAAACCCTCCGTCTATGTGGCGATTTCCAATGCTCAGAATGGTGGGCAGGGCAGCAGTCCAAGCGTCCTCAAAGTTGGCCTTCGCTTCAGCAACCTCTGGAGACCTCTCCATCTCTGGATCACCAAAAATAACCTCGCCTATTTGTATTTGGTTTTCTTCCACATGCTTGGCTAGATCTTCTTTCGATATGCTCTTCTGGCCCGAAGCTTTGGCGTCTTCGATGAAATCATCAAGCTTTAGGGCCGCGATTTCAGATGTGGAGATTTCAGCACCAGCGGAACCTTTTCGCTTAAAGTCTGGGTCAACCAAGCGCTCTGGCTTCTTGGCCACCAACGGGGCCGAGCCTACATAGACGCTGTCCGGTGGAACCTCAATCGTCCTGCCATTCTCAAGCTTTACTTCGAGCCTGCCTTTACCGACATGACGAACAACCTCGATGTTCTTGGTCTTATCTCCACCTGGACTGCCAATCGTTGCGCTGAATGGGTACTCAAGATTCGGAAGATTCTCCTTCTGCTTTTCAATCTGTTTCGCAATCTCATCAAGCTGAGGCTCGGTCAGGTCATCAATGTAAACGACCCCCTCCCTCCTCTGTTTAGGCACGACGGCCAGGTCTACGTCCTCACCCACTAAACGCCGCGCAGCCCGCTGGAGAGTGCCCTCCACATCATCAACCGGTATGGGCTCATCGGGCAGACTGGCCACCGAACGCTCCAAAACAGAGTACCACAGAGGCTCTGGCTCTACATCTGCCTCTACATCTTCCTCAAGCTCATAGTCCTCCTCAAGACCCCAGCCGCCGCCATCGGCCTGCTCATGGTCGGCCAGGGACTCTTGCGGGATATCGTGGCCCTCTTCCATTGCTTTGCGAATACTTTCAAGATGGTCTTTCCTGATTCTCTCCGCCACCTTTGGATCTAGAAGGTATTGAACGTCTTTCTCAACAAGGCGGTCGTTGCCGACAAATATGTTTGTCGCAGGCATGGTGGCTGTCTTGGTTTCTGACATCTTAACGGTCACAGTTACGCCCTTTACGTGACCTAAAATCTCGACCGCCTTCCCTCCTGCCTTTCCAAGAGACGCCGTAAATGGGTACTCAAGATTTGGAAGACCTTGAATCGAATCTTTAATCCTCTTTACAATAGAGAAATGCTCATGGTGAGTCATGTCTTCAAAGTAAGTGACGCCCTCTTTGCGCTTGGCTTTGGCCTTCTCTCTCTCATCATTAAGAAGGTCTTTAAGTGACCTATCCCAGCCACCCTTAATATCTCTTAGCTCTGGGCTGATGATCGGTTGCGGGCCAGACAGACGCTTGGTCATCTTGTCATCGAATACCCACAGCTTGGGTGGAGCTTTTATGTATGCATCCCTTCCTGTTATGGCGAGATGATCCTTGAGCAGCGATGTGGAAAAGTCTGGGTTTGCCTCGTCAATTGTATAAACAGGCGTACCGTCCGCTATACGGAGAATGTCCTCACCCATCGCTGGAGTACCCTCAACGCCTGCAATGATCTTGCCCTGATCGGCTACGTTTTCGTCATAGTGCTTCTGGGCAGAGCTTCCGATGTATTCGTCTCGGGACTCAAGGAATGCTTTTATAGTTTTGCCGTAAAGGCCCGCACTTCTGTCATCCTCTGGGATCAAGAATGGCATCGTTCCTGGCTTGCGTGAAACGCCAACATAGTCGCCTTGATAAGACAAGTTTTCTGCGGAAACGCTCTTAGTTTCGCCAGACTCCGTCGTTACATTAAAAATAAGGCTTGTCTGGCCAGCGGGGTCTTCACTTGGAACCGTTACTACTTTCTCAAATTTTCCAGTTTTAGGATCTTGGTAAAATGCCTTAATTGGGAAGTTTCTGTCATCAAAAACCGGTCTGGGCCTTCCTTGGCCCTCAAAACCAGGAACCTGTTCACTCCGAAGTCGGCCCGTCTGAATAAAATCATTCAAGCCAATCGTCTGGTTGAGCTTCTCGATATTCAGGGGCATATCGCCGATCTTGCCAGACCACTTGGTCTCGTTCCAGATCTGGTCTTGCTCCTTGATAAGTAAGCCCTTGAGCGCGAAAAACTCCTCGCCATCAAGATCTGCAAATTGACGCCTGAGCTTGGTAAGGTTCGCCTCTACAGCCGGCATCCTTGTAATCGGGTTAGCAGACAGGCCACCAATTACAGCGATCCCACCATAGTCCTCTTCAATGGCAATCTGAAACGCTTTGCGCATCGCAAGCTGGGACCACTCTTCGGTGTTCTTGAATACCGCCGACCCATGCTGTCTGCCCCCGCCCGTCTGTGGGTCGCCGATCTTAATCTGGCCATTAAGCTTTCCAGCTTCCTTTACAAGTGCAACGTATTCATCTTTAAGGGCCGGATCGACCGTCTGGTTATTTATTTTTGTGTTGCCGTGTCCCATGAGAGTTGTTCGATGCCAAAATGTTCTCTCTGGAATAAGAACAAGGCTTCCACTCACAGCATTTGGGTTTTCAGCGCTGTTTGAGAGGTCGATGATCTCTTGCCGTCTCGCTTCATTGGCCTCAAGCCTGCTTTTAAGAAGCATTGACCTGAGCGCACTGATTCTTGAGCCAAACTTTCTGTTGTCTTGAGCGTGATCGTTCTGAACTTCATCAATAACAAGGATTTTGATAAGCTCGCCAGCGCGCTTTATCCACATGTCGTGGACGCGAATGTGGACGCCAGTGCCGCGCTCCTCTATAACGGGGTCGGCAGAGCGGCTACTGTACCCCCAGTGGGTCGCTTGGTACAATTTTCTTATTAGCTCATTGCCCGCAGACTTGTAGTCTTCAATGCTTCGCCATTTGTTCCACCAAGAGTCTGGAATACCGGCACGCTCTTGATCTGTATATGAGCCTTTCTTCAGATCAATGCCTGGAGGGGCATCACGAAGGTTATCTTTGTAGTCCCTCATCTCTTCGCTTGGATCGATGATCAGGATCTGGCGCATGTTGACCGGCTTTTTAGCGGTAAGGTTCAGGCTAGAAAGCTGTGGCGGCTCGCTGCTTATTGTGTAGCCAAGGCCTCCACTGGTCCTGAACTCTGCCATCTCGGAATCGCGCAAGCTCTTTTGCTCGGCACTTTTTTCAGACAGTTCTTTCTGTTTCGCTCTGAGGGTGCGTACAAGATCTGTGTTTTCTGCTTCCTCAAACTTCTTCAGGTCACTAATGTAGATAATGATGTTGAAAAGCGCGCCCTCTTCAACAACCACATGTGTATTTATGAGGTAGGCCTCGATATACTTTTTCTTTTGCGCCTCAAACTCTTTTATAAATAGCCGCTGCTGTCGGGCGGGCATCTGTTCGCTGTAGATGCTCTCTACCTTGGCCCATTCTGTGAGAAGCTCTGCGATGAAGGCGGGATCCGCGAGTTCCCATTTTTTTGTGGATAATTCATCAATAAGATTTTGAAATTTAGTTGATGCATACACTCTCGGTAACTGTCTGCGGAGCGGGGCATCTTGACCAATGTATTCCTCAGGGGTTTTCGACGATACCCAGTCGTTAATTTCCTGAATCAACTGAATTTGTCTGTCTTTTCCGCCAAGAGCCGCCAGATCACTCTTAATCGTTTCCCGAAGCGAGGTGGCCTGCTCAAGCACCTCAGTGAAGTGAACGACACTTTCATCAAAGAGCGGCGCATCAAGGCTTTCAAAAAACTCTATCACCTTTCCGAATGCGTTGACCGCTTGGTCCATGGGCCGACCCCAAAGCGATTCAGGTGCAGCCGCCAAAGACTGAACCTCTGTGACCTCATCGGCAATAGCTGTATTCATGTGCCGATGGAATGCTGACGGGTTGGAGATGACTTGATCAAGAAGCGCTGGATCGTGATAAGTGTTCTGTTGGTTGAGGGAACCAATTTCTCCCCAAACGCTTTTATTTCCAGGGTCGTCACCCATAACCACATCAACAACCTCTTCGATTGTTGGAGCCCCTGCTGTCTCCCCTATGGTCCCTGTTCTAGCGTCAAGCTCAAGGCCGGTGACCTGGCTCTGAAGGGAAATGACGGCGGCTTCAAACTGTTGAAGCTCAGGGGAGGCGACAAAGTCTCCATAGGCTTGGCCTGTTTGTCGTCTTGTGTCACCAAAGTCCAGCCTCCACTGGTTGTCTGCGATGTACTGGTTGATCTCGTCTTGGGTGACTTCGGCTTCGGCATCTCTACTGATAAACTGATGAGGCCACATGCCAACATTTCGATCGTATGCACGCTCAAGGGCTTTGTTGTAGGCCTCCAAAGCAGTGTCGTACTTGTTCACCAGCCCCAGAGCCTCTGGCTCGCCCCAGGCCTCCAGTTGCTCGATCGCCTCGTCCGCTATTCTCTGCTGGGCCTCCCCGTCGATGCCTCTCGTAAAATTCGGATCAGCTAAATAACTTGAGATGCTGGTGGGATCACCGAGAACGGTGGGGGTAAATTCGGGGTTTACTTCATGCGCCCCGGATGCGAGCGCCTGTACCGCATCCGCCAAAGCATTATGTGCAGGCAGCCAAGCCCGCCTTCTCTCGGCCTCCATTTTCGCATTCGGATCTCCAATGGACTTACTGATCAAGAACTCATGGACGCCCAGCAACTCAAGCTCGCCCTTGGGATACTTGGACAACGCGCCGCTGGCCTTCCCTTTTTCATCCTCAGCGTACAGATCGGAGACCTTGTAGACCCTCTGTGTCCGCGCTGGGCCCATCTTGGGCTTGCCTGACTCGAGAAATACAGGCTCTCCGTTCTCATCGACCTCTTGTTCCTGTACAGGGTTTCCTTGCTCATCGAGAATCGTCTTCTCGTAGCCAACCCCTGGGGGCGGGTTGAGCAGGAACTTGAAGACCTTGGAGAAAGACTTGCCGTCTGATGTGAGCGTTAGATCGCTCTTGGGCTCTTGAGGGTCTTCCTCTTTTTGGACTTCTGCTTCTGCGGCTTGCTCAGCCTCTGTTTCGGGCTCAGCTTCTACTTCTGGAGCAGCCTCAGCCTCGGGCTCAGCAGCCTCTTCAGCCATGACCCCTGTAAGCGGATCCGCCTCTTCTGCGGTCTGTGGGGCATCGGCGATGTCCTCTTCAACATCAACAGGAGGGGGAGCCCCAGCCGGGGGAGCCTCTTCTGGTTTCACTACTGGAGCGCTTGCGCCGCCGACAGTGCCACCAGTAAGGAAGCCGATAATTCCGCCGTTGACAATATTCTCCCAGCGCTGACTAAACTCTATGTCTTCAGTGGCGTACCCAAGAGCCTCGGCAAGCTCTCCAGCGGTCTCCTGAATGATCTGCTGGGACGCTTCTGTGATTCCCTCAATACCACCACCCTGTAGCGCCAACTGCGCAGTCCTTGTGGCCAAGTCTTGGGACAGCTTCAGCTTCAAAGGCGCTGCGAGCTTTCCAACGCCATAGGCATCCAATGCAGCCATCGCAGTGCCGGGTATCAAGGCCCAATGAGCCGCAGTCTCCTCGTCCAGGCCCTCTTGTTCGACCAGATAGCCGTACATGTCGCCGTAGTTGAGCAAGAATGAGCCAGCGATTCCTCCACCAATCGCGCCGCCACCAACCGCCGCAGCAGCGCCAGCAGGGATCGCACCTACGCCGCCAGCAGCGGCCCCAACCGCACCGCCGCCAACAGCAGCGATACCCGCGCCAGCAGCAGCGCCGCCCACGGTCATGGCGATCGAGCCCAAGCCCTGGCCAAGACCTGAGCCCATGTAGTCCATCAAAGACTCAAAGCCTTCAACGTCTTTGTATGTAGATACGCGAGGGATGAACTTTTCGTGCTCAGGTGCTGCATCAAAGTCAGCAACGATGCTCTGGCCAAACTCCTTTATTGAGTCAGAACCAGACACGCGACCAAGGCCCTCGATGGCGCGACCACTCAAACGCGGGTTGTCCTGAAAAATCGTTGACCCGATGGAGCCTTGGAACTGATTCCAGAACCCTTGGTCGGATTCCTCTACAGGCTTTGGCGGCTCAGGTGCCTGCGGAAGCTGAAAATCGACCATTGGTGCGTAGCTGGTCGCACCCATCAATAGTGCGTCATCACTTTGTGGTTGTTCTGCCATCTGTTCCGCCTAAAAATCCTGGTGCGTCGGTATGGGTCGTTTACTGGGGCCCGCATTCCAACCAGGCTCTGGGTCACCGTGCTTTTCTCGATCGTATGGCACGCTTGTCTTAGTTTCTTCGTCCCACCAACTCGTCGGCTCTTCATCTTCCGGTATTATGAATGCCTGATCAGCATCTTCGTCAAAACGAAAACGCACAGGATCAAGACCATACTTTAAGCGCTCTAGATTGTAGAAATTCATGTTGCGCTCAGATTGGCGGTATACCTCCACTTCCGGGCTGGATAGGTCGGTGAGCCAATCTGGAGGGTCACCAGAGTAGTCTTCCCAGTCGCCCGTGTCGCCAGGGTCACCCGTGTCCTCAGACCCTTCAAACTCGCTGAGGCCGGTGTCTTGGTCTCTCCACGCTCCAAACCTCCTCACATCAGCCTTGCTTGCCTCGGTAACCGCATCCGTGCGCCGCTGAAGATCGGCTTCATGGCCCTCTTGACCATACTGGCTCTGAACATCACCCAGATGCTCTGACACAGAAGGCTGAGACCCATAACTGAGCGCGCCAGAACGACGGCGGGCCCACTTGCGGTAAGCGTCCTGGGATATTTTCATCGCCTGATCCATGCGAACCCGGCGCGGAACTTGCCCACGAACAGCAGCAAGAGAGCTTGGAGCACCCTCACGCAATGGAACGTTCTCCATCTTTTCGGATTGCTCCATCAACCGGCTGATGTTGTACTCAGGGTTCTCTCGGAGAAATGCCTGAACAGAGGTGTCTGCTGGCTTTGCCATGAGTGTCTCCCTAAACGACTGGACGGTGCAAGTTATCGTAAGCAGTACGACCAAGGCGTGAGCGATAAATCTTATTGAACACGCTGGTTTGCCTCGGGTCGTCATACAAGAAGTCAGGCAACCCACTGCTTTGACCACTTCGGCCCGCAACAGCACCGCGCCACCTCTCTTCTTGTGCGGGGGTCATCTTGGGCTTCGTCAAAACGCCAGAACCCGCAGAGCCAGACAAGGTAAGACCGGCATCGTTATGCGCCAACGTTTTGTCGTCAGAATCAAGTCGATATCGCACGATAATCTCCTGAATCAGACCAATTTCATTGGATTTGCAGGGTTAATAAGGTCACCTTGCGTCGGTGAGGCCGCAGCAGGCTGCTGTTGAGCGTAAGCTGGAGCATTTTGAGGCCCCGGAACCGGCTGAGTGCCCGGTGTACCGATAATTGTAGCCAATTGTGCCTTAGCGCGGGCCAAATTCTCAGGTTGAATGCCCTGATTCTCCCAAGTTTGCAACTGATTCTCGTAAGCAATCTGCTGTGCCGCCAAAAGCGTCTCTTCTTCCTTGTTTTTCTGGTCAAGGATGGCAGCTTCGTACATCTCTCCCTCATGGCGACGACCCATGTCGTATAGGTCTTCCCCTTCGTCTATTACTTGCTGGCCAGCAGCCGCAAGCTGCTTAGGTGTGAGATCATAAACCATTTATTTGCCCCTTTTAGCTTGCCACGCGGCAATTCCTTCCATTGGATCATGGATGGTTTCGCCATATTCAAGCGTCTCAGTTTTAAACTTCGGCTTAGCCTTCGGTAGCCCACCCAGAGTCAGCGCAGACTGACCAACGGCCTCCACAAGATTAACCCCATGCTGAATTGTTCTCTGTTGATGACCGGCCTTCGCAGCACTCGCCGTTCCTTTGCTATCACTTACCGCCTTCTTGCCCTTCTCCTTGAAGCCCTTCTCTGCACCCTTACGGACAGCCTCAGGATCATACCCGGTGGCATCTGAACTCATGCCAGCAGCAAGCACATCTTCTTCCTCACCCCATCGAAGTGACATCACCATCCCCTATGAAAGAACCAGAACCAGATTCAATATCATAACCATACATGAAATCTTCCCCTGGAGTAGATACCCGCAGAATCACCATGCCACCTCTAATGGCCTCTACCTCTGCAACCGCGTCACTGCCCACATGCTCACGAACCGCGTGGAGAGCATGATCAATATCGGACAACTCCTGACCACCCCGGCCAGACAATGCCATCCACTTCAATAGATCATCGTCAGAGCGCGCATCAACTGGACCATCAACGTCACGGTCCAACTCCATCGAGACTACATCACCACCAAACTTCTCGTAGTCTTCCAAGTCACGCTGAGCAGTAGACATCTTACCGTGCAGCTTTTCTTCCAAGTCATCCGTCTCGCCAGGAATCATCATGCGCAACTGGTCCAACTCATCCAGGCCCCTCGTATGACCAAAGCCTGCCTCGTATTCTTTCTGCTTGGCGTACTTATCGAACTGATCCATGGCCTCATCTTCAACGTCCATGCCATCCATCAACACTAGATCTGGTCCCCTGCCAGGAGTCTTCTGTATGTGACCAGCAGCACCAGCACCTCGAGCTATCTCCCTGAGCCGTGCCTGCTCATTGTCCCCATCCGATGGTCCTATAGAAATAATCAGCATGCCTTTCTCGTCACACATAGACGCCTCCTTCTACCATCATACACCTTTTAAGTAACACGTAAAAAAGCCCCCGGTCACCGTTACGGTAAACCGGAGGCCTGAGAAACAAACACTATTGTGCTGACCTGCATGTCCCTTAAAATCAAACAGCGACACCACTCGCTAAATGACAAGACACACTGGCAGTTCAACTCTACCCAGCAAATGGCCCGCCGTCAATTGAACTAAGCCTAAGCTCCACACATGGACCCTCAGACTTCGACGCATAGAATGAACGAGCATTCAGTTCTACCACCTGAGTATCGTCACGAATAACCCCTGCCATCACCAGAGAATCCAGCACACATTTACAGATGTTGTCTATGTCTGGCTTAGACCCATGCCACAGCCTATGCTCTGGATCTTTCTTACGGAGCAATCTCTTTGGTCGTGGAAATACAGCAACTATCTCTGCCTTACATAGATCCTCACTCGGAGCTTGGAGCCAAGCATTGCGCATGATCAATGCACTAGACCTCTCCCAGTCAGCAGTCTTCTTCGGTGTATACAGACGAATATGTGCTCCCATCTTCGCTGCCCTCGGACGACCCTTACCAATCGGTGCACCTGGCACCAAGCAATCAAACTCCCACGACATCACACAACTCCTTCAATGCTTCATACAGCAGATCTATCTTCGGTGGATTGTTCAGCATCTCTTCGTCACGCTTCATCGATAGAACAGTCTCATCCACCGATGTATACAGAGCAAGCAACATCCCTGGTACCTTGACAGTCTTATGTAGATCACTCAATGCCCACTGTAGATCAAGCCTGTCTGGTATACGCTTCGCCCACCACGGCACACCGTATCTCCACGTATCAACGTTCAATGCTTCCCTGCTCAGATACCCATGCCAGTCACTGAGAGCCATACGGAGCAGACGCTCCACACGCTGACACAACATCATCAGCAGCTTCTCATCAGCTTTATTTCCAGTTGCCAGTCTCACTGCCACTCTCCTTAAACTTCTCGAATCTCACTGGACCTTTACCTGACCACTCTGGCCACCAAGAACAGCCAAGCATCCACTCAGCATCATCCACGCCAACAGATACCCACTTGGTAGATGGATGAGCATGCACATGGCGCACAGCAAACGGAACCTTCTCCCCATCGTTCAACATGTCGAAGCATCTCTCCCAGAACTGCTTGTGATCAACACCGCGATACTTCGTCATCTTGATTACCTTGCCACCACCAGCGAACCTGCCCAGCTTCAGACGGTGCTCATAGATATCCTTGGCCATGTAATCAGAGTCCCATAGATCGCTGCGTGTAATCTCAGCATCATGCTCATGAATGAACCTACGATGCACAGCCTTCAGTGCGCACCATGCTGCTGCAACACGATGCACTGGAGTCTTCACTGCCTTGCTGCGTACCTGCCGTGGAACAAGCTGCTCCATTACCTTTCGCCATTGCCTGAATGCGCCACTGTATGCAACCACCAATGCTCTACCCTGCGGATCGACAATCGAACACCAATCATCGCCACGGTGGACCTTCCACCTGTGAGACTCGATAGCCTCCCTTCGCAGCGCCTCAAGCTCTGAGTCAGTGACGACTTCAGCACACGCTTTCGTACAGAACACTTTGTCATCAATCGAACGTAGAACATCACACCTCTCTTCTTCTACACCGAGACGACGACACACCACATCACCAGCAATGAACCAATCATCAGCCTTGCCTCTCGCTTTATCTATACGGAAGAACAACACCTCTTCATCGAACCCAATCTGCAATGCATCTCTGTATGTATCTATGTCATCACCATACACCGGAGACTCATCTACCCCTTCGATGCCGCATGACGGAAAGAACTCAGCGAGAACCATAAACTCCATCAATGGTATTCCTCATCGGACCAACACCAGTGAGTCACACATAGCGTCATCACCCTGATCCACATCGCTGTTTGACCACAACCGATTCGGACCCATACACCCAAGAAGCCATCATCATCCTCACTGCACATCGGACTGCTGATCTTAGTGGATGGATGCTTCTCCTTGATGGCATCAGTGAGTGATGACCAAGTGCCATCGAAGAACCACCCGGTATCCTCAGACATATCGACACAGTCTATCGAGTAGAAGTCGAGATCCCCTTCGTCTTCTTCGTGTACTACGATGTACTGATTATCGCCTATTTCCACCGAGCATCCTTGGTATTGGTATGAGTGTAGCCGAGAGACACACTCTGTGCAATCTAACCACATCACCACTGATATGGGTTCACCCCTGGTTGCCCCCCCCTGCCTTGGGTCTGCGCTGGGTTGGGACGGTTGGGACGGCTTGGGGGGGGGGGTGATAGGGCTTGGGTTGGATATCTGAACTTTCTTGTGTTCACTTGGAATGGAACAGGATACGTGGGGGTTGTAGTTAATGAGAACGCTTTGGTTCTCAACTCAACAACAAGGTTCATCATGATTGAAAAAATGTGCGTCTGGCCCTGGGTCCACCTCCTCTGGAGGTACAACCTAATCTCTTGTCCGGTCATCCTCATTCTCATCATCTGGTGCTGAACCCAACAACAAGGACACCTATGCCTACCGACGAAAACCAAACACTCATCCCCGAAGAGATTGCCAACAGAGCAATCAACCGAAACATCAACATCGCCACCCGCCTCCCCTGGCTGCTGGTCCTTGTGCAAGCTGGCCGATTCGATGACACCACCACGCTTATCAACAATCTTGTCGGTGGACTCGCGGATGCCGATGCCGACCTCCGCACCCTGCGCGATGCGGTGACGAAGGCCCCCGGCGATGTGCTGAACGGCGAGCTTCCATACGCCTACACCACGGACCACAAGTGTGTGGTGTGCGACAACCCACTCCGCTATCCGCTGGTGTGGAACCGGACAACCAAGGACACAGGCGAGTACATCTGCGCTGTCGGTGAGTGCAGTGGGAGCGGGGGAGCGACCCAGCACGCCGATGGCTGGATTACCTTCGACGACGAACCCGACTGTGACACGGCAGGCTGACACCCCCAGGCCGTCGCCCTTCGGGGCGGCGGTCATCCTCTTGGGCCCTATCACTTGAGAGGGTTCACACGCGCGCGCGCCACCCATGGGCCCCAAAACAAATATTCACTTTTTTCATGTAGTCGCGGAAGATAACAGAAGCGCCACGTGTTTAATCAATGAGGGATTCACCCTCGCAACAACAAGGACACCATGTCTAAAACACTCGCAACTATTGGCAACATCTTCATTCACTCAATCGCAGACAAGCAGCTTGACGGCACGGCGGTCGGCGGGATTCTTAAGAACCCAGCAGACCGTGGCACAGCTATTGAGGCTGTCAAGGATGCAATCAATGCAGGTGGTGGCGTGCGTCGTGCCGCTTACTGCCCGATGGACAATGAAGACCTGTTCTTGGCTGGCAACCAGAAGTACACCAAGGATACACCAGAGGACCACTTCCGGGTCAGGATGCACCGGGGGGAGCCCATTGTCTGCCTGAAGCGCGAACGGTTCACCACCGTGGAGCTTAAGGTGTCGAGCCTCGCGTGCATTGTGTACACAAAGCAGCAAGCACTCGACGACAATGACGTAACACCAGAGGACAAGGCAGAGATTGAAAGCGGAGGCTTTGAATATGTCCTGGTGACGTTCCTACCGTCAGCACATGACGAGCCGCCAAGCGTGTCATCCCACCGATTCGTTCGCAACCTCGCAGGAGGCAATGCGGACTATGCGAACAAATCGACAAAGAGCCTCATCAAAGAGTGCCTTGACATCATCAGCGTCGAGAAAGAATACATGCGCGTTGGGTGAACTGGTGTCCACCCGGTCGGGGGCCTTCGGGCTCCCGGCCATTTTTTCGCTCGCCCTATCACTTGAAATAATCCACACACGCGCGCGCCGCTTTGAGGACAACATGACCACCACGCTGTACCTAATCAGAGGACTACCGGGCTCTGGAAAGAGCACGGTTGCGTATGAGATGATGGTGTCCGACACCACAGCAGATGCTTTCTTTATCGACCGCGATGGCGTGTATCGGTTCGACTCGTCCAAGCTCAAGGCAGCGCATGCCTGGTGCCTTCAGGAAACAACCAGACACATCTCCGAAGGAAGGACAACCGTGGTTCACAACACGTTCACCCAACGCTGGGAGATGGAGCCATACATCCAACTGGCAGAGCGCGCAGGTGCCAGGCTGGTGGTGGTGAGCGTGTTCGACGGTGGCCTGACCGACGAGGAACTGGCCGAGCGCAACAGCCACGGCGTACCCGTCGAGGCCATCGCCCGAATGCGTGAACGGTTCGAACATGACTGGCGCAAGTGATGCCGCCCTATCACTCGTATGGGTTCACACGCGCGCGCGCCGCCGCCCCCTGGGGCTGGGCTGGGGGGGCACACGAGCGAGCGCCGAAAGAAATCACCAGATTGTCACCTGATAAGGTGTTGACTTCCACGACAACACTGTTATGCTTATTGCATCGCAATCAAGCGATACCGTCCAGACGGAGGACACCATGTCAACACAAGTGATAATGAATGAGCTACCCCAGTGCGATATCTGCGCGAAGCGCGGCAAGACCCGCAAGGCGAGGTATGACGCGGCGACACGATGGGGGCCCTGGGCCTACATGTGCAATAGCTGCTGGTTCATGGATGCAGCATCGCGGGAGCTTGGAACCGGGATAGGGCAGGAGTTGATACTCAAGGCAGAGCCTGAGCCTGAGCCTGAGCCCGTGTATGCCTTTGTGTGTCTGCCGTGTCACGCATACGCATCCACCGAGGCTGAGCTACTGGCTACCGAGTGCGAGGCGAACTACGAGCACGATGTAACGCCGATGACCGATGGGGAATGGTGCGCGTGGGCTGACTCCAAAGCACAGCGTTGAGAGCACACAAGCGGGGGCCCTTCGGGGCTCCCGCCTTTATGGTGCGCCCTATCACTTGTGAGGGTTCACACGCGCGCGCGCCAGCCCCCTGAGATGGGCGACACCGGCACGCGCTAACTTTCTTTGAATAAAGTGTTGCCTACCACGAGAACGCGGGTTACATTAATAATGTCCAATAAAGGACTGTCCAGACGGAGGACAACTATCATGGCAGACCATCCAAGCTTCACCTTCACCATCAACGATGCCATCGGGCCAGTGACCCAACTCGGGCTGCGCGATGACGGCCTACCCGAGACTGTCGAGTGGCGCGGCCAAGTGTTCGACGTACCCGAGCTTGAAGAACTGGAGGGCTGGGTGTTCGACAGCGTCTGCGAGACCCTCGAAGGCAACATGATTGAGCCCGACGGGTTCGACTTCGAAGGGTGCCCATCGTGGCTGCTCGTCCTCGAAATGGTGTAGCAGGCGGGGCGGGGGCTTCGGCCCTCGCCCTTTCGTGGCGCGCCCTATCACTTGTATGGGTTCACACGCGCGCGCGCCTCGCTGAGA
>Ga0209756_1000269_pt1 | contig 51221 bp, 62 predicted proteins | sample ETNvirenome_6_85_FD_184071 | JGI IMG/M metagenome (GOLD analysis project Ga0209756, IMG submission 184071) | Marine viral communities from the Pacific Ocean - ETNP_6_85 (SPAdes) (version 3) | ecosystem: Environmental > Aquatic > Marine > Oceanic | place: Pacific Ocean | collected 2013-06-19 | reverse complement strand
TAGTCAAACAACAAGACGGGTAGGATAGGTTAATCAAACTGAAAGTATCATTGGGGTTACTGCAAAGTTTGAAGAGAGATTAGTAGGTGATTAACTGAATACTACCGATTAACAAGAAACAAAGAGGTAAAGTAACATGGCAGATACAAGACAAGGTACAGTAAAATGGTTCGATAACAAAAAAGGTTACGGATTTATAACTCCATCAGATGGTGGGTCAGATTTATTTGTACACATGAGTGGAATTCTAATGGAAGGATTCAAAACACTTACAGAAGAACAAACAGTTACATATACGGTTGGAACAAGTGACCGAGGTCCAGTTGCAACTAATGTAATTCCATAAAGTAGCGGGAAAATTATCATACGATTGGTCTAACAGCAATCAATCTTAAAAATAAACGAATAGAAATAGACCGCCGAAAGGTAGTATGATATTAAAAAGGAAAATGGTTATGAAACTAAATGTAGATAGAAAGTTAACAATCTTAATTGCGTTATGGATATTAGACAAACTTATAATGTTAGGTATGTTTATATTTTTCGCACGATGAATAAACAAGAAAGAATGAAAGCCGAATTAAAAGTTGTCAGAGTCCTAAAATATTGGGAAGATGCTGATTTTTTTAAGTTAGATACAAAAAAGAAAATAGCTGAAATGACAATAGCAGAGCTAGAGGAATTTTTTGGTTTGGATGAGCGAGGTTTATAATGGGTATTGCAATGACAGGTTCTATTGTTGATAAAATTAAAGGTATATTAGATGAATTTGAAGATGCTGATTTGGGAGTAGAGAGTAACAGGGAACTAATAGCTATGGTAATATACAGAGAACTATTAGGTGAATTAAATAAAAAAGATGAAAGAGGATTATAAAATGAGTAAAGATATGAGTAAAGATATGAGTAAAGAGTGGGATTATAGAGTAGTTCGTAGAACATCAGAAGATGGTGATGAATGGCTTAGTATTCAAGAAGCATACTATGATGATGAAACTGGTAAACCTATGGCACACACTATAGATTTACAATTAGAGGCTGACAGTATAACTGAATTAAGGGAACAACTACAAAGAATGTTATGGTGTCTCGACAAAGAAGTTATTGATGAAATACACAGTGATGTGATGGGAGATAATATGGAAGATAGAGTATTATCATTAGAAATGGAAAATGCTGAACTGAGAGATAGACTTATAGAATTGGGTGATGAGTTAAAAGAAACAGATAAAGTGAGAAGTTTATAATATGTGTAAAAAAAATTTTGAGGGGAAGATATTGAGCCCCCCTCCATCCGATGACATCGAAGAAGAAACCATCATAAACGATGAAATAGAAGAGGAAATCATCAAACCGAAGAAACGCTCTCGTAAGGCTCGTAAAAATAAATATTTAACAAAGATTTGTAAAACATGCGGACAAGACATATTATCAAATGAAAAACGCGATATGTTAATGTTTCAAGATACATATCATCAGTTACAAACAAAGGAATATTGTGAAGATCACGAACGCGTTTATAGTGACCATAAATGTAAACCACATTGGTGTGGTGATTGCGGTTACTTGGTAAATTATCAAATTGAAATTCAAAAAGGGAAATAGATGGAAATCATCAAAGTCGGAAGTACGATACAAATCATGGCGAAAGAGTGTATTCGAATTAAACAGAGCAAAGAGAGGACTTCGTAAGTGGTATGTTTGTGAGAAATGCGACAAAAGACTTAAAACAACACGAGCTCTCCACGCACATCACATCAAGAGTTGGGAGAAATTCCCGAAAGATAGATATGACAGATCAAACGGAGTGGTATTGTGTTGGAAGTGTCACAACGCATTCCATAGAAAATACAAATACGAAGCACTTGAAAAACCGGAGTTATTATGGGAATATTTAGGAAAAAAATGATAACAAACTTTTTAGGTAGTAGAATTAATTTAACAATATTTCAATGTTTATTATATTTTGTCGTTGGGTATATAATGGGTGAACATCTAACATGGCCAAAGTTAGGATTGATGTTTGTAGTAATGTTTATGATACAATTCATAACAAGAACAAAGGCTGTAGCCGATGGTATGATGATGAGACAAATGATGATGGACCTTGATTGTAATACAAATGAGTTTATACAACATATGAAGAAAGAAATGAATAAAATAGACAAAGAAGACCTACCAAATTAGGAGAAAGTAAAAAATGATACATGATAAAACAGTTGCTAAAAATAGAGATAATTTATTAAATATGATATCTCTTATTGAAGACATAACTAGAACTAACAATAGACTATATAGTATTATAATAGGATTAATGAACAATCCAGATGGGATAACAAATATTAAAGAATCAATAGATAACTTATATGATAAGGTTAATAATCTGAAAAAATCTAACATAGGAATACCCCTTATAGAAGAAGAAGTAGTAGTAGTGCCTAGATTTGAAGAAGTTTCACCAAAAGAAGACCCTGATTATAAGGAAGATTTGCCTGAAAAAACTATTCCACCAAAAGAAACGCGAAAAGTTAAAGTACCACAAAAAACTCAACGAGCTCCTCGACAAACTCAACGAGCTCCTCGACAGGTAAAGGAGTCTAAACTGCGAAAACCTCCATTAAAATCATTGGATAAGACTCAATAAAATATGACATACTCAATAATGGATTGTAGTGGGTTAAAGTGGTGAAGAGTGGAGAATTTACATAATATGACTATAAAATATACTAAAAACGTACTATTACTTAGACCTGATTTAATAAAGGGTGTATGTGTCTGAAAGAATTTTTTTTGGCTGGCGTGCCTGACACTCACCTGAATAGTTGTAACATACAACCTATCAAATGTGATGAAAATACCCTAAATATGTCACAAAACTAACTTTAAAACGCGGTTCTTTCTTTCCTTTCTAATCGCGTTTGCAAGGGGATCTCGTTTACTCCTTTTCGAGATCCCCATTTTTTTGCCTGACAATATTACTTGTATAATACAAGTATTTCTTGGATCAACTACTTAAACGCATTTAGTTAGAATATTTTTCTTATCCTTCTCTATAAATAAAGCTTGTATCATATAGCAAATTCGCCGTAAATTATGAGGGATTCACACTTTCACACTTATCGTCAGGCGTTATGACATAAAGTAATACTTTAACGACTGTTACATCTTGTTACAATTTAATTGAATAAAACGCTTGACTTATATCGTAAAATCGCCGTATATTTAAGTAGATGATGAGAGAGATAAAATAATGGATTGATTTTTCCCCTACGAAGGGCACGTTGGGAGTTCTGAATTGACAGACTAGCGTAAAAAGTTCCGGAGGGTGTATGAAACTCCACAAGAAATAAAGTTTTTTGAAATGATATCAATACAAGGGAAGCCTGTGGTAAATCCTAAGAAGCGGAAGGCAGACGGAATGACACCAAAGTGGTCAGACAAAGATGATGAGATCCCCTGTAGAAGATTGTGTGTTTTACTTGATAGCGAGTTAGTTTACCACATTAATCACAAACTAAAACAGCGGTTTCTTTTTGGTGGTTTTAGAACGGTCTAAATAAAAACCACCACTTTTTTTAAAATAAAGCTTGACTTATGTCGTAAAAAAGGCTTATATTATAGAGTAAGATGAGAAAGAAATTAAACAATAATCAAAAAGGAGCTTTAAATAATGGCTAAACAAATATTACTACCAGATGTCGTTTGTAAGATAGAGAAATCAGGCAATCGATATAACGCGTGGTCTTCTGATGGTACTAAGTACACTTCCGAGATCACTTCAGGTTGTCGAAAGAATGCGTATAATGGTGACTACTTAATAGGGCGTTTCCCTTCTACTAATGGTAAGAGTGGATTTGCGTGGAGGAGAGTTACTGATAAGGTGATGAATGAACTAGAAAATTCTTCGGTTCTAAATTCGTCTTCTAACGAGGTTTCTTCTGATATTGAAGTACCTACCGATCACGCTGAAGTACTAGCGTTTATACACAACTCATACTCGTTAAAACCTAAAGGGTTGATGATGAATGAATTGAAGTGGAAATACCTTATACGTTCTGGCGTTAGGGGTAAAAATATTATGATGACTGGACCCGCTGGTTGTGGTAAGACTATGGCGGCGAAGGCGTTAGTTAATAGTTTAGATAGACCTGACTTCTACTTTAACTTGGGTGCGACTCAAGATCCGAGAGCTACTCTTATTGGTAATGTCCATTTCGAGAAAAACTCTGGAACCTATTTTAGTGAGTCAGTATTTGTTAAGGCTATTCAGACACCAAACGCGGTTATACTATTAGATGAACTTTCAAGAGCACATCCAGATGCGTGGAATATCTTAATGACTGTTTTAGATTATGGTCAAAGATATCTTCGGTTAGATGAACAAGATGGACAGGCTACTATTAAGGTCGCCGATGGAGTTACATTTATTGCGACAGCAAATATCGGTAATGAATATACTTCTACTAGAGTTATGGATAAGGCTCTAATGGATAGGTTCACTATAGTAGAGATGGATGTATTAAGTGAATCAGAGGAAAATGAACTTTTGACTTATATGTTCCCTCATGTTGATTCAGTAGTATTAAGTAATGTAGCAAAAATCGCCAACCTAACTCGTGTTGAATCTAAATCAGATACCGCAAGAGTAGGTAGTGGTATTAGTACGAGAACAACGGTTGAATTGTCTGGGTTACTATATGATGGGTTCTCATTAGTAGAAGCGGCTGAGGTTAGTATCTATCCTCAATATGATGACGCTGGTGGAGTAGATAGTGAGAGAACATTCGTAAAACAAATTGTACAAAAATTCTGTGATGACGGTTCTTCGGATGACCTTTTTAATGAAGAAGAAGTAGAAGAAGCGACAGCGGCTTAATTTCTCATAGGGGGTGGGTTTTTATTCCTTTCTACCTGCCCCCATATTTTTGTGACATAAAAGGGGTATTTAAATCACATCTTCATTTGGTTTTTCACTTTCACTTAAAGTATTACTTTAAGGCGTCTGACCGACATACATTTTGAGGGTAATTTTTTCGCTATAGACAATTAATATAGCTTGACTTATATACCTATAATGTATTAAATTATAACTATGAACTTAAAAGACTTAAATAGAAAACAGCTCGTCAACCTATGGCTAACAACCCAAGGTGACTTAAGCGTTCCCCCTCACTTGAGAGATAACCCTAATAGGGAGTTAACAAAAAGATGTTTCGTTGAATTACTCCGAAGGAGTCCTAATAGTAAAACAAGGGGATTACACGGAGTTAAAAGATAGGAGAAATAAATAGATGGAATGGGTATATACAATAGAATGTATAACTTTGGCGTTATGTTGGATTAATTATGGATTAGGATTATACAGAAGTGGATATTGGAATTTTGCTGATTATAAGAATATAGGATGGTTAATGGCTGTATTAGGATGGACTAATGTGGTTTTCTAAAATACTATCAAAGAAAGACCAACATACCTATGGGTTACTATTAAGAGTAATAGGTTCGTTAATGTGGGTATATATTACAGCACCTGTTGGAGCGTTTGTTGTTATATTAGGTGAGATAGTTACTTGGATTGATTTTGATGATTAAATGTACAGGTGCTAGAATGGTTAATAGGATGGACTGCAAATCCATATTTCGAGAGTTCGATTCTCTCTCTGTACTCAATTTTGCCCTTATAATGTAATGGATAGCATTAGGGATTTCTACTCCCTTCGTACAGGTTCGAGTCCTGTTAAGGGTACAACAATATGATTAAACATAGACATCATATTATAGAATGCCATAATGGGAAAAGAGTAAGAACTAATAAAACCATTTTTGTTACAGTATCTAAACATGCACAAATGCATAAAGAGTATTGGAAAGAATGGGGATTTCTTGAGGACAAGGTTGCTTGGTTATCACTTAGTGAGCAAATGGTAAATCCAGAGTTATTTATAGAAACCTCTCGTATAGGTGGAAAAAATAATAAGGGTAAATCTAAATCCAAAGAACATAAAGAGAAGATATCTAAAGCGTTAAAGGATAGAGCATTTAAACATGGACCTCCTAGTAAGGAAACTAAAAAGAAGATATCTGAAGCATTGAAAGGTAATAATCATTTTATGCGAAATTGGTCTGAAGAAAGAAGGAAACAACATTCTGAACGTATGAAGAAATCCCATAAAGATAATCCAAGGGGATTTACAGGTAAAAGAAATACTGTTATATTAAAAGATAATAAAGGTAGATTTATATCTAATAAAAAACGAGATGTAGCGTAGTCCGGTTTAACGCACTTGCTTTGGGAGCAAGGGGTCGTAGGTTCAAATCCTCCCATCTCGACACGGCTATATGAAAATAAAATTTTTAACACATATCATTATACTTTTTGGTTTTCTCACACCTAATGTGTTTGAGGGGTATACACTATATACTGGTGATCCTGACTATACTACATATCTTATTGACAACGATGAGAATGTTATTAATGAATGGTATGCAGATTGTCAGGTTGCATCGATGGCTTACTTACAACCCGATAGTACACTTATATATCCTTGTAAACAAAGAGAACCTATAATAGATCCTACATCAGCTTCTGGTGGTAGAATAATACACTACGATTGGGATGGAACTATATTGTGGGATTGGGTATGTGATTGGGAATATCAGTTACATCACGACATACAACCTACACCAAACGGAACTATACTTGCTATTGCTAAAGAAGACATAGATGGGTTTATGCCTGATGTTGTATTAGAGATAGAACCTGATGGTATGTATGGAGCTAATTTGGTATGGGTATGGAAAGTATCAGAACATATGGGAGAATTAGATAATCCATATACATTCTATGAAGATGCCGATTATCATACAAACGATTGGAATCACTTTAATGCTGTTAGTCTAAATGAGTTTGATGAGATATTACTATCCTCACGCAATTGGTGTGAGATATATGTTATAGCTTATAATTGGGGTGATGGAGATATATTATACAGATGGGGAAACCCAGAGAACTACGGAAGAGGAGATGATAACGATAAGATGTTAGAGGCTCAACACGGAGTTAATGAGATACCTGTAGGATATCCAGGTGGGGAGAATATAATTCTATTCAATAACAATAGTAGAATAGGAATGGAAAATGATACATCAGAAGTTATAGAGTTTAGACCACCAGACGATTACTATATAGAGGATGGAGAAGCTTGGGGACCTACTGAACCTATATGGACATTTAGAGATGACTTCTATGCACCCAAACAAAGTGGAGCATTTAGATTACCAAATGGGAATACATTTGTTACAGTATCTTCAGATGGATATATGTTTGAAGTTACATACGACAAAGAGATTGTATGGGAACACTATGGTAGTAGTAATACATTTAGAGCACAGAAGTATGGGTTGGATTACCTTACACTATATGGTGACATCAACGGAGATGGTTCTGTAGATGTTATAGATATTGTTATGGTTATAAATTATATACTTGATGGTTCATATATTACAGAAGCCGATGTAAACGAAGATGGTGTATTAAACATTTTAGATATTGTGACATTAATAACATTTATATTAGGAGTATAGATATATTTATATATGAAAGAGTTAGACTTACACGGAGTAAGACATGAAGAGGTTGAAAGGTTATTAGAGAATTTCATTCTTCTAAATGAACCACCCCTTAAAGTAATAACAGGCAATTCTACTTACATGAGAGGTAAGTTAGAAACATTTTGTCATAAACATAAGATAGCACTTGAACGATGGGCTAACTGGGGAGAATACACAATACTCGCGGGGAGAACGGAGTGATAAGAGAAATGACACAAGAGAAGAAACAATGGTTAAAATATGTACTATGGATTAATTTAGGTTTTGGATTACAGAACTTATATTTTTATGTAAACAACGACTCACTATTCAATTTTGCAATAGGTGCACTTAACATTGGAGTGTGGGTCTTTTATAGGAGTAAAACAAAATGACTGAACATCAGTTGGAAGAGATACACAGATACACAAAGTATAAAGTTGTAGAAACATTAATAAAGAAACACAATGAAGGTAACACATTGAATAGTCTTAAAGAGGTAGAAGATGTGGCTGAAGATGTACTTACAATATTGGGATTGGTTGGAGCAAAGTATTATGCTAAAGGAACACGATAAGATATTCTTATTTAAATGGTTCAGTTCCTTATTTACATTATGGTATGTAAGTATAGGATTATATTTATATGACCCATATATACTACAGATAATATACTGGCCATTACATACACACGACATTGAAATAGATGTGGTGGAATCTACAGTTGATTGGCAATCGTATATAGATAAGTTAGATAGAGATTTGGAGATAGGATATTTATATCCCCCCGAAATTGATGATAGCGAAGTAGAAATTATAGAGGAAGTAATTAAGATAAGAAAAATGGATAGAGTATTGGAGAAAATAAATGAGTGATTATCACGGTAATGGCAAACTTCAGTTCGAGAGAAATATAACTATATTAACATCACAAGTAACTCGATTAGAAGGACAACTAAAGTATGCCAGAGAATGTAATGAGGTTAAAGATAAGTATTGGGATAAGATACGAATTGAACGAAATGGGTTTGCATTAGAGATAACTGAATTACAAGATAAGGTAAAAGAGTTAGAAACAGAATTATATTTCTGTAATAGAAATAAGCGGATAGGAGAAATAGTAGATGAAAGAACTAAAGTGGAAACACGATAAGGATTGTTGTAATGAAAATGGTTTGGAAGTTTTAACACCATATCCAAAGAAAAGAAATAAAGTTGAAAGATTCTTAAATCGATATAACCACATAATGGAGTTTACTAGAACAATGTTAGCTATATCAACTATTATATTACAATTAATTATTTTATATCGTTTATTCAATTAACGATATATTTATAGTAAAGACATAACAAACTGTGGGAGAAACGGAGTAATGATGAAGTATAAAATCATACCAGATGATATAGTAAAAAATCTAATTGAATTTATTGATGAAATTCAATTCGAGGCTGCTAAAACTAATACAGCCGATGATTTACATAGAATCAATTTCTGTAACTATCTCATAAGTGAACTAATGAATGGTTTGGATGGTTTTGATTTAGAAGATCCAGATGAGAAAGACAGACTATCTACGGATGACTTAAAAGATAGATGGGATGATATAGAATCATTCCGTAAAGATATTCGTATGGACTTCCCCGAAGATATGTCTGAAGCAGAATGGAAGAAACTTATAAAACAATTTGATTCATTTATAGATGGTTGGGATAAAGAATATAAGAAGTCTAACTATAGAGACAAATCAAAACAATATGAGTTAAAGAAGTTCTTACAAGAGTTGCGAATAGATCACGAACTTACACCAAAAGAAAAGTTTGAGTTATACTACGATGAATACAGAAGTCGTAAGAAAGGAGACGAAGTTAAATCTTTAGCTGAATCTCTTAAAAAGGCTGGTTTAAAGAAACCACCGGGTAACAGTCAAACACCCAAAAAATAACTAATATTAAACCTCACTATTGTGAGGTTTTTTATTTCTCTCTATTTCTACAAATGCTATATTTATATATGAGTAATTATATCTAACATCGTTAGGGGGATGAAAGATTTTCAATTAGTATAGGAAAAAATTATGGCAATAAATAAACTACCAACAGGTGGTCCATTTAATAATATATGGAATTGGTTATATGAAAAGACCAAAGTATTCACACCTAATCCAATGAAACCACTTGAAAAAGATACAACAAAAGAAAAGATAATGAATTATAATAATCTAAGAGAACTTTTGATAGAAACACACGCCCCTACTGGTAAGATAAATAAAATAATAGATGAAGTAAATGAATTAATACAAAAAGTTTTGACATTGGAAAGTAAAGTTTCATCATTGGAAAGTCAGATGCCAATGAAATCAACCGCAAGTCACTCACACATGGCAACTTCTGTAGGAGCTCCTACAGGCCCACCATTGGGAAGAAAAGGTGGAAAACTCCAAGGAGGTGGATTTACAAAACCAGTTGCAACAAGTAGAGAAGAAAACTTGAAACGACAACTTATTAACGATATAAAAAAGTTACAGAAATAGAACAATGGCTAAATATTTAGATAATGAGTTACGAAATAAATCTGTTAAAGAACTACAAAGAATAAAAGATGAGTTAGAACAGAGTAAAGGAACAACACCTGTTCCATCACAACCAAAACTTCTCGACAGTCAACTCCATTCTATGTCTATTGAACAACTACAAAATCTAAAAAAAGATTTAATATCAAAACCAAGACCCCCTGAAATAAAACCCAAACCAATACCACAAGGAAATTGCTCAGAAGAAAGACAGATGTTACAGAGTTTAAGTGGATTGTCTTTGGAACAAATGTTAGATAGACTAAATGGTTATTTAAGTAATAATGAACCCTGTATTAATATTAAAAGAAAATTTCATGAAGGTGGGTACACCCATAATAATGAGCCAGGTAATACAGACCATTGTCCGGAAGGTCAATGTGGTGATCCAAATGGTGATGGTGCCATAGATGTTCTTGATATAGTTATATTAATTAATATAATATTGGGTGATGGTTCGGGATATCATCCATGTGGTGATGTAAACGGTGATGGTGCATTAAATGTTCTTGATTTATTAGTTATTATTAATCATATTCATGGTGATTCAACACCCCTTGTCTGTCCAACTGAATATGTTTCTGGATGTATGGATGAAACCGCATGTAACTATGATGATATCGCAACGGAAGATGATGGAAGTTGTTTATATTATAATGTTTGTGGAACTTGTGTTGATGGTTTTGGTTATGGTTGTGATTATACTTCATCTAAAAAGGGTGGAAGAACAACACCTGTTCCAACAAAACTTTCCAAACAACAACTTATAGATGAAATAAAAAGATTGGAGAATAATGGCTAAAAAGCATTCAGATAAAGAATTACAGAATATGTCTGTTGAAGAATTGCAGAGTTTAATGAATGATATTCTTCCACAAAAGGAAAGACCAAATTACGATACACGTACATCCGGTGGTCGTGATTATACCGGTGTATGTTGTGATATTGCTGACGGTTGTTGTGATAGTGATTGTACTCAATGTGATGGGATTTGTCCAGGTGGTGAGACATGTTTACCAGAGAATTATATAGATCCAATTACATGTCCTGCTGATTGTGGTGTTTGTTGTGATAGTGAGGGAAGTTGTTGTGATAATAATTGTACTGAATGTGATGGAATTTGTTCTGGTAGTGATGTATGTATGGATCCAAGTACATGTCCTTCTGTAACTTATCCTTCGTTTACTGTTGTTGGTGGTTGGGATGGTACTGTACAGACACAAGCAGCTGCTTGGGGATTTGTTTCTTATCCATATGCTGATGAATTTCATGATGGTACAAGCTTTACTGATATATTAGATCAATCAATTGGTGGGGAAATTGATGATGGGTCTCATATTATTACAATGCTGTCCTCACAAATGGTTGGTTATGCTATGAGGGTGGGTGGAAGCTGGTTTAATGCATCGGGTGATATAACATCTATAGTTAAAGGTATGATAGTAGGTATTTCTAGTATGGGTAGTGATAAGACATTAACTTGGAATGGGGGAACATAATGGCACTTTTAAATTTAAGTTTAACATATTCATTTAACCATTCGGTTACTCCTGAAGATTCAATTTCCCTTACTTATCAAGGAGCAACAATTAATTATCCTGAAAATGGTGGTATAAGTTATACGGATAATGGCGACGGGACTGCTACATTAATTAATATACTATTAGAGGTAGATTCTGATCCAGTTGGATATGATTTTTTAATCGAATTAACACCAGCTGAATTTCCAGGTGAAACAATAACTGGTGTAGTAACGAGTACTGGTGATTGGGTATCTCCACAATTCGCGGCTTTGCCATGGGGCTTATCAGAAGTTATACAAGTAAGTTTTAATTATGTCATCCCAGTATATGGTTGTACTGATGATAGTGCGTGTAATACTTGTACAGATGGTTGTAATACAGACTGTAATGAAGATGGTGATGGTCCTGGTGGAAATGAATGTTGTCTTTATTTGACTACCTATTACTCTGATAACGATGGCGATGGGTTCGGATGTCCAACGGATTCTCAGGTATTTTGTCCAGACATTGTTGAAGATAATTGGGTTGATAACGATTATGATGTCGATGGGGATTTCTTCGGTGAATGTGACTGTGAAACTAATAATACAGATTGTGCCGGAGAATGTGGTGGTAATGCTTTTATCCTCACTTGTGATGCTGGTTGTGGTGGTGGTTGTGTAGCTTTCGATACTGAATGTGATACACCAGCTGATTGTGGTGAATGTGGTGAACCAACTGATTGTGAGGGTGGTGGTTGTTCAGCTCCAGATTATGTTTGTTCAGACGAAGAAGAAACTAATTATTGTGGTGGTACAGTTTGTGGTTCTAGTGATTGTTCAGCTCCAGATTATGCTTGTTCAGACGAAGAAACTAATTATTGTGGTGGTACAGTTTGTGGTTCTAGTGATTGTTCAGCTCCATCAGTTTCTTGTGAAAATTGTGGTGGAACGAGTACTGACTGTTTTAGTGGTGCTGATGGTGATGGTGGTTGTGATTCAATAGAAAATTATAATTCTTGTTCTAATCATGGAATGTGTGGAACTGCTTATGGTTGTTTTGGTGAAGCTGGTTGTGATTCAATAGAAAATTATAATCCTTGTTCTAATCATGGAATGTGTGGAACTGCTGATACTTGTGATACATCAAGTGTCTCTGGATGTACATCCACCAATTTTTGTGGTTCATGTGAAGGTAGTAATTCTGATTGTTGTGGAACTTATGGATATGCAAGCTCATCTGCTGAATGTACTTGTAATGGAGGATATTGCTCAACTGGTGATTGCCCATTACCAGATTCAGGTGGGGATTTTAGTGGGTGTTGTAATGATACAGATCCAGATGGTTGTGGTTGTGGTGAAAGTTATATAAGTGATTGTACATATTGTTCGTTGAACGCTGAATGCTGCTCATATGAGGAACCTGACTGTGCTGGTATTTGTGGTGGTGATGATGTGATAGATCAATGTGGTGTATGTGGTGGTAATGACATATCAAACTTCACTTGGTCAGAAGCTGGACATTGTGGCGGTCCTGGTGAAGCATCATGTTGTAGTACTTTACCATCAGGTGAAACCTATAATACCTTCTATTCATGTCTCGATGGTTATGGAAGTGTTGATGACTGTGGTGATTGTGTTGCAGATCCAAATAATCAAAATTGTGGTTGTAATCAACCAGATTGTGATTCTTATTGTGAAGATGATGTTTATTACTTTGACGGATATTATACATGTGTGGGTGGTGAGGAACCAGTATTTACTTGTCATTTCCTCGATAATAGCGATGCAGGTGGTTGCCTAGGAGAAGGATGTACTGCTTCAGGCGTTGACGCCGGTGGTGAATGTATGGAAGATGTAAATTGTAGTGGTGATAATAATCCTAATTGTTCTGAACCAACTCCTAATTGTAATCCAATCGATAATTCTTGTTATTGTAGTAGTGATGATGGTGTAGACTGTGCAGGAATATGTGGTGGTTTATCAGTAGAAGATGAATGTGGAGTTTGTGGTGACAATGAAGCTGTAGCCCTTTGGGATTGTGCAGCTGTTGGTGATCCAGAATGTGGTGGAGCAACTGATCAGTGTGATGAGACTATAGATTATTGTGGTACTGGTAATTGTAGTGAGTTATATCCAGCATCAGATGGTACAGACGACCATTTACCTGATTGTAATGTTTCTGGATTTTGTGAATGTGCTGCACATTCTTGGGATTGTGATGGTGTCTGTGGTGGTGAGACTATAAATTATAAAAATAATTGCGGTGGTGGAGGAACTTCCCCAGATACTAATTGCGATAATGGTGGTTGTGGATATGATTGTGAATATCCACCAGCTACTTGTGGAGAACTAGATGACTTTGATTGTGGAACTCCAACCGGTTGTGATGGACTTGGATGTGGTGTATTAGATTGTTTAGGGGAATGTGGTGGATCAGCTACAATATGTGATGTTATAGCTGCGTGTAATTACGGTGAATGTGCAGATTGTGAATATGTAGATGGATATTTAGAGGATACCAATATAGTAGATTGTAATGGTGATTGTTGTACAATGGACAATGCAAGTTATGAATGTAGAAGTCAATCACTTGAAGTAGATTGTAATGGTGTTTGTAATGGTGAAGCTGTATTAGATGACTGTGATGTTTGTTCTGAAGGTAATACTGAACATATACCTAATTCAGATATGGATGATTGTGGTGATTGTTTTGGTAATATTGACGCAGAGACTTGTAGTACAGATGAAGCTGGAGTAGAATGGTGTGATTGCGCTTGTATTGATACTGGGTTAGTTAATGGTTGTTGTGACGAGGATGAAGAACTTGGATGTGGTTGTGGTGAGGCTGGACCATCTGGTTGTGATAATGTTTGCGGTTCTACAGCAACTGATCAAGGTTGTGGTTGTGATGAAGAAGGACCAGTAACTTGTGCAATTGGTACAGAAACTGGTGATTATTGTACAATTTTAGGTGAAGAGTATTGTGCCAATATTGAAGGTGATCTAGAATTTCAATGCACTTACCAGATGGATGCTTGTAATATCCCCCAATGTCAACCCGAAGGAAAATGTATTGATACTGATAATGATGGAATATGTGATTGTGATGATGAATGTCTTCCAGCTGGTAATGATGCGTGTGACATCGGTAGTGACAATTATAATGAATTAGCTACATGTGCTGGTGATGGTACTTATCATACTTGTACGGAATGTGGTCTTAGTGCGTGTGGTACTAATAATTGTGAACCTTATATAGTCTGTCCGGACATTTCTGGATCTGGTGATGGTGATTGTTCACCACAAAATCAAAATTTATGTAATGCATTACTTTGTGTGATAAAAGATGAATGTGGAGTATGTGATGGTGATAATTCAACTTGTTGTACAGAATCAATAGCTTGTAACTACCTTGTAACTTCAGGGGAAACTTATGCCGATGGTGACTGTTGGGTTGAAGATTGTTTAGGAGAATGTGGAGGAAATAATAATATAGACGATTGTCGTCTATGTGGCCTATGGGAGTTTGACACATCCTCAACTCTCAGAGATTGTAATGATGATTGTTTTGGTTGTGCAGTATTAGATGACTGTGGTGTATGTGGTGGACCAGGTGCTGAATATATATGTTGGGATGACTCCGTGGTTTGTGATGTATCAAATTGTCCAACTGAGCCCGCAGAATGTTTCGAATATGGATTTGTAGGTTGTGATGAGGAATGTTATATGGTACCTACCATCCAGGATGTACCACAAGAAGGAAAATATGATATATGTGGAACATGTGGTGGTGAAGAAAATGAGTGTGATGCATGTTGTGCAAACCACTATGCTGAGGCATGTGAAGCGGGCCCTTGTGACACGGAAACTGATTGTGATGGTATACAAACTTGTTTTCAGGTAGATCAAACTGAAACCATTGAAGGTATCACAACAATCATTCAATGGGATGAACATCTTCTTTCAGCTTATTGTTTATGGGGTATAATGACACAAAGTTGTAACTCGACCATGCAAGAAGGTGGAATAATCCCAAAAATGTAAAAAGGAGGACAAATTCAAATTGGAGATACAGTTAGAGATATAAATAGTACCTGACCGAAGTATCAATGTACGGGTGTGGTCACATCCATTAATAATGATTATGTAACTTGGAGAGATGATAAAACAGGTGCATTAATAATTGATCCTTATTATGATTTGGAAATAATATCTTAAAAATACTTAAAGTAATACTTTAATTGTTACATACTGTTACAATTTAATTTACGAAAGTGCTTGACTTTAATTAGATATTCGCCGTATATTTACATAGATGATAAAAGAGATAAATAATAGAAAAGGAAAATTTATGAGTTTTAATTCAAATGATTATAAGGGTTTTACTTTCCGTTCTGGCCCTTCTAAAAATAAGACTAAATCATTTTCTTCCTTTTGGGATACTTCTTCTGATAATGATGTTGATTCATTTTTAGGTATTGATGAAGATAAACCAAAGGGTAAAGATATAGTTGCTTTATCAGGTTATAAAAGAGCCATAGGTAACTTTGTTAATATTGTTACTGGTAAGAATATACCAGTTACATTTAATAATAATGATGAATCTTTTACTGATGGTAAGAAAGTTGTTATAGGTTCTAACCTTAATGAGAAGAATTTTGATGTAGCTGTTGGTTTGGCTCTTCACGAAGGTTCTCATATATCACTTTCTGATTTTAATCTTCTTAAACAATTAGAAATGGAAATACCTGAAGAACTTTATGTTATAGGTGATAACAAAAATGTTTCTAGAAATAATGTTATTCAGATGGTTAAATCAGTTCTGAATTATGTTGAAGATAGGAGAATTGATACTGATACATTTAAATCTTCTCCTGGTTATAAAGGTTATTATCATTCAATGTATAATAAGTATTTTTATTCAAAGAATGTAGATAAAGGTTTATTGAGTTCTGAAATGAGAATTGAAGATATTGATTCTTATATGTTTAGAATAATTAACCTTCATAATAAAAATAGACAGTTAGGTTCTCTTAAAGGTCTTAAAGAAATTTATAATTTAGTTGAATTGTGGAATATATCTCGGTTAGAAGATACGAGAATGGCTCTTAATGTGGCACTTGAAGTTAGTAGAGTTGTTCTTAATTCAATTGATAAAGTTAAAGTTGAAGGAAATTCAGATACTAATACTGATGGTATGAGTGGTCTTGATGGTGAAGGTGATGATGGTAATTCTGATGGTGGTGGTAATGGTGGTTCTGATGATAACACTTTGAGTGATGAAGAATTTGATTCACTTCTTGATTCAGTTGAAAATGGTGAAGATAGTAGTGATGGTTCTGGTTCAGGTGGTGGAAAATCTGTTGAGGCTCCTGTTGGGATGGGTGGTAATGGTTCTTCTAATGATGATGGTTCTACTCCTGTTGAACTTTCAGATAGACAAAAAGAACAATTAAGAAAAGCTTTTGAAAAACAAAAAGATTTTGTTGATGGTAATATTAATAAAACCAAACTTTCTAAAAAAGATAATAACTCTGTTAAAGCGATTGAAGAGAGTGGTGCTTCTTATGAGAATGTTGGTGATGGTATCCAAACTAATCGTTGGGATTATAATTCTTTTGGTAAAGGAACAAAGTGTTTGGTTGTTCGGAAACTTACTCAAGGTTTAATTGATTCTAATATCTTTGGTTGTGCTACTTCTTGGAGACAAAAAAATTATAATGATACAAATCGTTACGGAAGTTCTTACAACTTTGTTGAAGAAGGTTTAAGATTAGGAACTATGTTAGGAAGAAAACTTCAAGTTAGAGGTGAAGAATCTTCTCTTAAATATTCTCGGAAAGATTCTGGTAAGATTGATAAGAGATTGTTGTCTGAATTAGGTTTTGGAAATTCTAATGTGTTTAGTCAAACCTTTGTTGAAAGATTTAACAAAGCTTATCTTCATATTTCAGTTGATGCTTCTGGTTCAATGTCTGGTGACAAATGGAACAAAGCTATGACATCAGCAGTTGCAATGATTAAAGCTTGTGATATGGCTGGTAACATTGATGTGGTTGTTTCAATCAGAGCTACACACGGTCGTCATTATAATGATGTTCCAATGATTATGGTTGTGTATGATTCAAGAACTGATAAGTTAACTAAAGTTAAAACTCTTTTTACCGCACTTGATGTTGATGGAACTACACCAGAAGGTTTGTGTTTCGAAGCTATTGAAAAAGAATTAATTCCTGGTAATAATAATCAGGATAGTTACTTTGTAAATTACTCCGATGGTCAACCTTACTATGGTAACTCTGAAATTAATTATTCTGGTGAAAGTGCTGAAAGACATACGGCGAAGATGGTTAACAATATGAGAGCTAAAGGTATTAATGTATTGAGTTACTTTATTAGTGGTAAACATGATTATGATGATGAAAATAGAGCTTTCAAAAATATGTATGGTAATGATGCTTCTTTCATCAACGCTACCAATATGATGGAAGTTGCAAAAACAATGAACAAAAAATTCTTGGAAAAATAAAATAGAGAGTCGCCCGCATACTTGGGGTTGTCTGGAGTCTTCGGACTAGATTAACTGCTCAACCACCAGTCCCTCCGGGCACTCTCCTCACAATTAAATAAAGGTTACAAATGAGAATAGGAATAGATTGCGATGGAGTATTAAGAGATTTTATTCCTGACCTTATAAATAAAATAAAAGAAGTTTACCCAGAACACGCTGATAAGATTGGTATCCCTACTAGTTGGGACTGGGAAGAGTGGCTTCCATTTTGGACTGATGGGGAAACTGAAAAATATGTTTTTGATGAATACTTTGAGGAACTATTTGGTCCTGAAGCTAATGTTATTGAAACCTCATTAACAGATTGGCCAGTTCTAAAAGAGTGGGCAAAGAATCACGGACACGAACTTATTTTAGTTTCCGCTCAAAGAGAAAATTGTAGAGACCTCACAACCCAATGGTTACAGAGATGGGGATTTGTTTTTGATGAAATACATTACACTCATAAGAAATGGTCAGTTGATGTAGATGTGTTGGTAGATGATTCCCCAAGGAAGCTCAGTAGATTTAAAAAACAATCTATTAACAATGGTGTTCCTATCTGTTATCGTCAGACTTGGAATACAAAAAGTCAGAAAAAATATATTACTATTGACAGATTGTCAGACTTAATGTATGTTTGCTTCGGAAAATAGGTTTGGTATGGTTATTGTAATATATATAGTGTAAATAATTAATCAAAATTAACAGGAGTTAGAAATGGCAAAAACAATTGGAATAGATTTAGGAACAACAAACTCATGTGTCTCCGTAATCGAAGGTGGTGAAGCTACTGTCATCACGAATAGTGAGGGTAGTAGAACCACCCCTTCAGTTATCGCATTTGCAAAGGGTGATGAGAAATTAGTTGGTGAGCCTGCAAAAAGACAAGCAGTAACCAATCCGGAAAATACAGTATTCTCATCAAAGAGATTTATGGGTAGAAAGTTTAGTGAGGTATCAAATGAAATAAAAGAAGTACCTTACAAAATAATACAAGGTAGTAAGGGTGAAGTAAAGATTTCTTTGGGTGGTAAGGATTATACCCCACCTGAATTTGGAGCATTCGTATTACAGAAAATTAAAAAAGATGCTGAAGCATATCTTGGTAGTGAGGTAACAGATGCTGTGATTACAGTACCTGCTTACTTCAATGACTCACAGAGACAAGCTACTAAAGATGCTGGAGCAATAGCTGGATTAAATGTAAAACGAATAATCAACGAACCAACGGCCGCGGCACTTGCGTATGGTCTTGATAAAAAAGACGAGAGTAAAGTTATAGCAGTATATGATTTCGGTGGTGGAACATTTGATGTTTCCATTTTAGAATTGGGTGATGGTGTCTTTGAGGTTCTATCGACTAATGGTGATACACATCTGGGTGGTGATGATGTTGACCAAGCACTTATTGATTGGATGGTATCAGAGTTTAAGAAATCAAATGGAATTGATTTAAGTAAAGACCCAATGGCATTACAGAGGTTAAGAGAAGAAGGTGAGAAAGCTAAATGTGAATTATCTTCAGCTAAGAGTACTAACATTAACTTACCTTTTATTACTGCGGATAGTAATGGTCCTCAACATCTTAACTTATCGTTAACAAGGGCTAAGTTTGAAACTCTTATAGATAAACTTTTGAAGAGAACTATTGAACCTTGTAAAAAAGCTTTGAATGATGCTAATAAGAAACCAACTGAGATTGATGAGATAATTCTTGTTGGTGGTTCAACTCGTATCCCAAAAGTATCAGAGATGGTAAGATATGTATTTGGAAAAGACCCTAACAAGAATGTAAATCCAGATGAGGTAGTATCTATGGGCGCTGCTATTCAGGGTGGTGTATTGAGTGGTGATGTAGATGATGTGTTACTGCTTGATGTGACACCTCTCACATTAGGAATTGAAACAATGGGAAGAGTTGCTACACCAATAATTACAGCTAACACTACAATACCTGCAAAGAAATCTCAAATCTTTTCAACAGCAGCTAACAACCAACCCTCGGTAGAGATACACGTACTACAGGGTGAACGTAAAATTGTGGATGGAAATAAATCTCTTGGTAAGTTTCACTTGGATGGAATCTCACCCGCACCAAAAGGTCAACCACAAATCGAAGTAACATTTGATATTGATGCTAATGGTATATTAAATGTATCAGCTAAAGATAAGACTACTGGTAAAGAACAATCAATTAGGATTGAAGCTTCAAGTGGTTTAAGTCAAGATGATATTGATAAAATGAGAACTGATGCTGAGGCTCATGCTAAGGAAGATGAAGAAAAACTTGAACAAGTTAATACTCATAATCAGGCAGACCAAATCATTCACCAAACACGAGAACAACTCGAAGGTGAGTTCGGTGGTAAGATTTCAAGTGAAGAAAAACAATCCATTGAGGATGTAGTTTCTAATCTTGAAGAAGATAACAAAGGTACAGATATTCAAACTATCAAGGATAGATTAGACGAATTAAATAATGTCATGATGGAAATAAGTCAGAAGATGTACCAGACTAACGAACCACAAGAACCACAATCCGATACGGGTGATGTTGAAGAAGCAGAGTTCGAGGAAGTCTAAATGTAATTGAGATTCAATCTCAATCACTATCATAAATTTTGATGTAACACTGCTCATCAAAATAAAATAGGTTACATTGGGTAAAAATATTACCCACATCACAAAGGTTATATATATTGATATACATATAACCTTTTTGTGTTTCTACTCACATCTATAATATATTATTATCGTTTTCTAAATATGATGTATATTTATTTATAGAGAAGCCGGAATAAGGGAATTCTTACAACATAAGATTTGGGTAGGAAAATATAATACTCCCGAGAATCGTTAAATAGAAGTTATTCCCGCGGCTTCAACTTAACAGTAGATTTTCGGGAGTTATTTTTTACATAAATTATATATTTATATATAGGAGAAGACAAGTGAAGATAAATCTGTATTCAGTTTTAAAAAAGTCTACAATAGGTTTACTTTTATTTTATATTGGTTTGGTCTTCTCACAAGTGACAACACCAGAGTGTGTATGTGAAGAGACTACTAATATATGGTATAAGGTTTCATCGTTTGAACCGGATAGTGGTAAAATTGTAAAATTAGATATGACAAAAGGACAGGCATTTTCAGATGGTATGTATATCTACATAGTAGTAAAAGATTTGGAAACTGGTGAAGTAATTTATATAGCATTTCCAAATGGTGGTGATTGGGTAGCTCATACACCAAAAGATCCATTCTTGGATGCATTGGATGAAGAGTTTAAAAACTTAGAAGACTATCTCAGAAGTCAAGGTAGTACGGAAATTAAAAAAAAATAACAACGGGAGGTTAGTACAATGGCAAAAGCAAGTAAGCAAATAATACAACAGCACGAACAAATGTTTTATCCAACCGTTAGAGTCAGAACTAAAAAAGCTGGTGGTAGCGGTACTGTAGTATATTCAGAAGAATATAAGGATGAGGTTTATACTTACATCATTACAAATCAACACGTCATTGATGACAGTGTTCACATTGAGAAGAGATGGGATCCAGTTCTTAAACGCAAAGTCGATAAGGAAATATTAGATACTGTATATGTTGAGTACTTTAAGTATAACAACTATTCTCACACAGTAGGTTCATTCGCAGTAGAAGCAGATATAGTTGCTTACTCAGAAGTGGATGGTGGTCAAGATTGGGCATTACTACGAATGAGAGATACAGAGAACAAAGCAGATTGGGTAGCTAATATGTTTCCACTTAATGATATAGAGAATGTACATATCTTTGATGATTGTTTTGCAGTAGGTGCATCATTAGGTCACCCGCCTGTAGCATCCAATGGGATGATTACATATATGGATGATGAGATTGACCATTACAAATATTGGATGTCATCAGCTCCTACTATCTTTGGTAACTCTGGTGGCGCGGTATATCGTTGGTCATCCAATCGTAAGAAATATGAATACATTGGAATACCATCAAGAATATCAATTCAACCTATGGGATTCTCAGCAGATGCTATAACTCACATGGGATATTTTATTCCTATTGATAGAGTTTATCAATTGCTTGAAGATAATGATTATCAGTTTATTTATGATGATTCAATTTCAATAGATGAATGTAAAAAGGCTCGTAAAGCAAAACAGAAGCCCGAAGATAAAGATAAAGATGAAGATGATGAATAGTGATGAAGAGCGAAGTAGATTGGCTATACTTATACACTAAAACTCTGAGAGAAAATCAGGAGTTAAAGAAACAAGTACGAGTGTTGGAAGAGATACTTCGTACACATCTTCCAGTAGTTGAAGCGAATATAATTAAAAAAAAGAATGATAACTAGCGGGGGCAAGGAATGAACAATGAAACTCAAAAAGATAGGAGAATGGTTACTCGTAGTTATAATGGGATGTATTATTGCAGGAACAGTAATTGCGTTTTCTTTTGGACAGGAACCCGAAATTGGTAAATGGAGATGGGCAGAAGATACTCTTCAACCAACCGAAGATAAACAAGTTCATGGTGTAGGAAGTTTTGGTTTATACTATTTATTTACAAGTAAAGGAATGACACCAACACATGCAATAAAAACTACAGTAGGGTTGGGGTTATTAAAAGAAGGGATAGATGCATTTGTACCTTGGGAACAATATGGTTCTTGGGGTGGTGATGGGTTTTCCAAGAATGATATTGTGTATAATGCAATCGGTGTAGGTTCAGCTTATCTGATTGACAAGTTATGGGAGAAGAAGGGTCATGGAAATGAGACAGCGTTTATTAAGATTCATCCTGGATATGTTCGGGTATATTTATATTTCGATTGAAAAGTATGTGGAGTATCCAGATGACAGTGAAATATTAGGTGTAGGTATAGATGGTGATTTACATAGAATGAGTCGCCAACAATTATGTAGATATATGGATGCCGTTCTACCACAGAGCGGTTTTTTTGATTTACAAAGTACATCTAAGATAAGATTAGGTTGCCAGTTGTTAAGAAATTTTCATTTAGTTAAAAAGAGATTAAAAGAAAATACAATACATGTAAAGGCACCAAGAAAAACAGCGGGGGTAGAGAATGAAGGTTGGGTATAACAGAAACATTAATAGTATTAGGAGTAGCAATTTTAATTGGACTTGTTAATGAAAAGACAAAACCAAAAGAATACTACTATGAAAACAGAATTGTAACTGTTTATAAGAAATATCAATGCCCAAAATATTGTAAAGTAGATCATTATCATTATGTTTATTATGACAGTACACTTGGTGGTATGTTTGTAGATAAATCTAAAATAGGAAAACGGTTTTATTCTCCCCAAAAAATAAATTAATAAAAAATAAAGCTTGGTATATATGTATATAATGTAGTATATTATAAAGTGAGATACATATATGGTAAAAAAGAACAAAGAATATATAAGTTTCTACGAAGACGGAAAGCGATATATGCAGTGTAAACATTGTCAATCTGAATATATTCAGACCAGCGAAGATGCTGTTGCCGTTACTTGTTCTAGATGTGTTACAAGAATTACTACATCTCAAATGACGTTAGAAGATTTCTATCCATCTTGGAAGAAACAAAAGAAAACAGGTCGTCCTGCTGGGTGGCATTGGATGGCAGAGTTTGTTGATAAAGATGGTAATGTATTTCACAAAGGTAAAGAACAACCTGAATTAAAGGGTACTCTTAAACCTACTAAAGTGAAACCACTAAAGAAAAGGAAGAAGTTAACAGCGGATGAAAAATTATATAAAGAATTAAACAAATGGAAGAAACGAAAAAAGGCCAAACGGGGGGCAAAAAAATGATAGACGATTTTATGCATGTACTAGAAAATTATACAGATGCTAACTTACACAGTGTAGCAGCTCGTAAGGTGATAGCAGAAGCACTTGTTCAACATATGTGTGATCATCATATAGTTACTTTTACCAATTATGAAGCAGCTGTAAATGATCCTAATATGAAAGAGTTCATAAAGAATTGTGGATGTAAACCAACTCAAGAAGATATTCCAGTTAAGAGAGGATTATAAAATGGTAAAAAATGTTACAACAAAATACTTTAATGAGAATGTATATGATCTTAAAAAAGTAGATGAAAATGAAGGTGAATTAAAATTTCTTGGAAAGAAACCTGTATTGATAGATTTCTATGCTACTTGGTGTGGGCCTTGTAGAGTATTAGAACCTATATTAGAAGAACTGTATACAGAATATGATGGTGAAGTTGATATCTATAAAGTTAATACTGAGGATGAAATGGAATTAGCCGCTGCATTTGGAGTTATGAGTTTACCAACTTTATTGTTTATTCCAAAAGAAGGTAAACCGATAATAAGTCCAGGAGCACCACCTATGGGTATGTTAAAAGAATTAATAGATGAAAAACTTTTAGGTAAAGAAGTTAAAAAAGATAAAAAGCTTGATGATGCAGTAAGCACATTTAATACATTAATGGATAAAATAAAAAAGGTAATTGATAAATGATAATAACTGAAGAAACAAAACTAAAAATATTATGTGAAGAAGTTAAAACAATAAAAGAAGGTGAAGAGATTGGAGCACAACTACTCAAAGAACTAACCGAATCTGAAAATGGTATTGGATTAGCAGCAAATCAGATTGGTATCAACAAACGAGTTTGTGTTATTAATGTTAAAGAACCTCTAGTTTTAATTAATCCAAGAATAGTAGAACGATCCGAAGAACAATTTATGTTTTCTGAAGGATGTTTATCTTTCCCTAAAAAATATGTTAGAACTGGAAGACACATATCAGTTACAGTTGAAACAGATAATCATGAAGGTAAAATGGTATTTTCAGCAGATAGTAAAGATATTAATGATGCTTTTGAATGTGCTTGTGTTCAACACGAGATAGATCACTTAGATGGTATTACAATGTTTGATAGAGCTGTAATAGCACAACCAGTTCGTGTACCCGAAAAGATTGGTCGTAATGAAAGAGTTACAATCACAGATGGTAAAGAAACCAAAGAACTTAAATGGAAGAAGGCTCAACCTCTTGTAGAAAGTGGTGATTGGGAGATGGCTCCTGCCTAATGAAAGAATATCTAACATACGATGATGTTCAGATATTACCAAAGTATTCCGAAGTAACACACCGAGCAGATTGTAGTATATCCACCTATGTAACAAAGAATTGGGAATTGAGAATACCTATTGTATCATCTCCAATGGATACTGTTACAGAATTTTCTATGGCTCAAGAAATGAATGAGTTGGGTGGGTTAGGTATCATACATAGATTTATGGGAATACACGAACAGGCAGACAATGTAGGTAGAGTTACACTTGGACCTTCATCTGCCGCAATAGGTATTACTGGAGATTTTATAGAACGAGCTCAAGAATTAGTTCAGAGTGGTTGTAAAATATTATGTATGGATGTAGCGCATGGCCATCATAAATTAGTTAAAGAAGCAATTAGGAGAATAAAAAATGAAGTTAACGGAAAAGTTGACCTCTTGGTGGGAAACATTTCCACTAGAGAAAGTGCAAGAGACCTTTGTGAGTGGGGGGCTGATGGTCTTAGGATTGGTATTGGTGGTGGGAGCCTTTGTAGTACTCGTATCCAAACTGGTGTGGGAGTACCTATGGTTAGTTCCATTCGTGATTGCGTTTCTGTTGCAGATGATTACAATGTTCCTTGTATGGCTGATGGTGGTATTAGGAACACTGGTGATGTATGTAAAGGACTTGGTGCCGGTGCGGACACGGTAATGTTAGGTTCACTATTAAGTGGAACTAAAGAATCACCAGGTTCAATTACCAAACAAGGTCAATGGCCCAATGAAGTATTACAGAAGAAGTATAGAGGTAGTGCTTCAGTTGAATCAAAATTAGATAGAGGGGAAAGAAACAATGTTGAGGGATACTCAACTACCGTTCCATATAAAGGTAAGGTTAAACGGATAATTTCGGATGTTATAGACGGACTTAAATCTTCAATGAGTTATGTTGGAGCAAATAACCTTGAAGAGTTCCATTCCAAATGTGAATTGATTAAAGTCACCAATGCCGGAGTAATTGAAGCTAAACCCCATCTTTTATGAATTTCTTTATATTTATAATAGAGAAGATAAAGAGGATATTTAATATGGCTACTAAAAAAACTATTGAAACTAAAAATGATAAAAAAGATAAAATATCAATTGTTGAAATTATTCAAGATATAGATGCAAGATTAACACATATTGAAGATATGTATATGGATAATAGAGAGTTAATAGTCAAATTAGTAAAGCAGGGTAATACAGTAGTAGAGTTCTTAAAAGATTTTCAGATAGAAGAATTAAATCCTGAAGATTTGGAAATAGGTATAGGTTTACCACCTCTACCAGATAATGAAAAAAGAATAGATAGAACCACCGCTATGAAAGAATTAATAGATGATATCCTTGAAAGACATTCAGATTTAAAAGAGTTTGAAGATGAACTTAAAAAACATAAAAATAAAATAACACCAGGACAAGTGGGGGAAGCTTAAATGGTTAAATATATTCTAATAATGTTCGTATTTGGAACATTTCTCTTGGCTAGAGATAGTCATTCAGAAACTAAACCGACACCAACCATCACAATAAACGATGATGATAGTGATAAACTTTACAGAAAACGAAGGAGTAAAGGAAACAAAGGTCGTCGCAGAGGTGGAAACGGATTAAGATAAAAAAAAGCTTGACTTATATACTAAAATAGTTGTAAGTTATATTCTTATTGAAATATGGGGATGCCATGGTTTCGATTGGTAGATTTTTGACATAGAGTGCAAGTAAACTAGTACAATTGTTTAATCGGCAATTATACAAACTACAACGTAGCATACGCATAGACGTGGCTACCATCACTCCCTGACTTCTGATAGGGGATAAAGTGGTGACGAAATCGGAAGACCGATCGTAGGGATAACAACACTTAATCGCGATGCTAAAAGAATGAATTAAGAAAAGTTGACTTTGTTGGTAGGAATAGAAACCAACTAAACTTGTGAATGACTTTATGGCATTGCTGTCAAGACGGGGGTTCGACTCCCCCCATCTCCACATAGTACGGAAAATACGGAAATTTCCATATAGTACGGAAAAATTGCGGGTGAGTGAAACGGTTTAAACGTCAGCCTCATAAGCTGAAGATATTGGGTTCGACTCCCATACCCGCTTCAAAAAAGTAAAAAAATTGTATGTTTTTGTGATTTAAGTCATATTTATATACAGAAAATAGGTTATAAATAAATTATTATATGCGATACTTAAAGACATATATCAAAAGAGGCATTCAGTCTCGGTAAGACTCAGGTTAATACATAATGTTATTAGTAGGTGGATATTTTGCCTAAAAATATTGTATATAGTAAATAGTAAAATCGTTAAAATAACGGAGGAAAACGAATGAAGAATAGTATAAGAAACCTAATCATCACAGCAGCTCTCGTGAGTGGTATCCTTGGGATTACCAATGCACAATCTGTAAGTGGTGAGTTTAGTTCAGATGTTACATTTGGAGATGCGACTGCATTTTCAAGTCCATACACAGGACTAAATATTTCCGGTGATGGCTGGGAATTGAGTACAAATCTATCAGATGGTAATGTGAATGTTGAAGAAGCCAAGTATAACTGGGCAATTTCAGATGCAATTACAGCAACATTTGGTAGTCAAGCAGAACCATATGGTATTGCGTGGGGGTCACACAGGCCTTCAGGCACTACATGGGCATCTGCTCCAAGAGACCATAATGTAAGTAATGGTGTTGGTGTTTCAACATCTGCTTATGGGGTAGGAGCGAATGCATTTTATGGTGATGATAACTATTGGGCGGCAAGAGCTTCCTATGGTATATCAGCGTTTGGGATAAATTCTACAATAGGATTATCTGTAAATAGTGACGATGCTCAACTAGTTGATGTTTCTAAAAGTGGTACCGTATTAGGTATTCCTTTTAATTCATCTTTTGAATACGACTTAGCAAATGATGGAGCTTATTGGCTTCGCAGTGATTGGTCACCAGATTTTGCAAAAGGCGCTTCTGCACTTGTTGGATATAATTCCGATGGTGAAGTGTCATATGGAGTTGGGTATAACGCGTCTGATAACTTTAAGGTATCGTCTGAACTTTCGGGTGATGGTGATACAGTAATCAGAGCAAGTTATTCTTTCTAATAAACATAAAACACTAAATCTAGGAGATTTAAAATGAATACAAAAGCAGCTTTTGCTATAGTAGGTGATTGGGTTAGTGGTTTGACAAATATGTTAGCAGGCTTCGTAGGCCTTAGCGTATTGGGTGAAATCATACTCGGCACTCCTCTATTCGGCGTATCAGTTGTCGGCAACCTTGTTTCACTGGTTGGACAATTCGGTAGTAACGGATTTGCAGGATTGATTGCAATGCTTATTCTTGTTGGTTTATACAACAAGTCATAAGTGATGTAAATCACACATAACATAAAAATGGGTCTGGTATTTCGGTATCAGACCTATTTTTTAATTATTTGGTTACGAAATGTTAATATATATGATATTTATAATAAACACATAGGTTAACAGGAGGATATACTAAATGAGTAAGACTAGAAGTTCTCAAAACAAAAAGGTTACAATCTCACAACTAAATAATCACGCAATACATAATAAACGACAAGCATTAAAGGACTTAAAACAGTTAAATTTTGATGAAATGGAATTTAAGACTCCAGCACAAAAGAGATTTTACAATACCATTACTAAAAAAGATGTAACATTCTGTATAGGTCCCGCTGGGTGTGGTAAGACATACTTATCGGTTCATAGAGCTTTAAGAGAGTTAGGTAATAAGGATTCTAAAATAGATGGAATCATTATTGTTAAACCATTGGTAGAAGCGGATGGTGAAAAGATAGGACACTTACCAGGTGATATAGAAGAAAAAACAGCACCTTGGATGATGTCATTTTATTATAACATGGAACAGATTATCGGTAAACAAAGATTACGAATGTTAAAAGAAGGTGGTATTGTTGAAGTAATGCCGTTAGCATTTATGAGAGGTATCACACTTTCTAATAAATTTGTAATTCTCGATGAAGCACAAAACGCAACACCAGAACAAATTAAAATGTTTGTTACTCGTATAGGTCAAGATAGTAAATATATAGTCACTGGTGACTTAGAACAATCTGATTTAAGAAATAGAAAAAGTGGTTTAGAAGATGCTATTAAAAGATTTGCTGGTGTAACCGGTGTTGGGTTGGCTCAATTTAAAGAAAAAGATATTGTAAGACATCCTATGGTAAAAAGACTTCTTAAAAGATACCATGATGGGTTTAATATTATGGATGATGTTTCAGCTGAAAAAACAATATCTATGTGGATACATGATGAAGAAATAGAAGCTAATGTGGATGGATCTTATGATGTTCAAAAGAGTCATGGTGAACATTATTATAAACTAAAACAATAAAAATAAAAAAACACTTTGATTGCATATCAAAGAAGTTGTATATTATAGTGTTACTATAATACAATGGAGATAAAAAATGATAAAAATACATCATGCAATAGCAGTTAACATTTTAGCATTATTAATAATAACTAGTTATTTTGATAATATGCTTGATGACACTCGTGACGAATTATTTGATCTTCAAGAACAAATGAGTTATAATTCACAATCTACTTGGGGTACATTAGAATTTGATGTTACTGTAACGATGTATAATCCTGCCAAGAGCCAAACAGACTCAACTCCCAATGAAACAGCAGATGGAACAGTAATAAATCCTAATAGAGCTTCTGAATATAGATATGTAGCTCTATCAAGAGATTTAATAGCTAGATGGGGCGGCCCTTTTAATTATGGTGATTATATAATGTTAAAAGGAACTGATGGATATGATGGGGTATATCAAGTTAAAGATACAATGAGTCCAAAGTTTATTAACAGAGTTGATATTCTACGGACATCAGGAAACAAGTGGTTTAAATTTGAAAATATTACACTATACAGATATTTCAAATACGACCAAGTTACATTACATCAACATGAAAATTAAAAAAAATAGGAGAGCGGGAATGAAAACGATGAGAAGTACAGACGGTAAACGAATCTTTCGTACTACCGATGAGAAAGCATCAGAGTTGTATCATAATGGGGATGCTAATTACGCACCAAAAGAAGAATGGAAGAAAGAGGTTCGTGATTTAGATAAACCAAAAGAAACAGTAGAAAAGAAGGTAAAAACTAACAAACCTTCTAAAGCACAGAAGAGACATTATAGGAAAACATTATAGGTGATATTTAATAAAGAAATTTTAATAACAATGTGTATATTGTTTGTAGCTAATTTATTTGTGTGGTTTCAATTAAATGGTCAGTTAAAATGGGATTGGTGGAAAGAAAATGTTTGGATGGTATGTTTAATGGGAATACCAATTAGTTACGCGTTTTATAAAGCTACTACATATGGATATTTAGGATTTGGTGAATTATGGCCGATTAGATTATTGGGGTTTGCAACTGGGATGATAACTTTTCCAATTATTACTTGGTTAGTATTAGGGGAAGGTATTACATTAAAATCGGGATTATCACTGGGATTAGCAGTTATTATAATGCTATTACAGTTAATATAATGATCAGTTGCTTTATTGCTTACAGTTATAACTAGTAAGCAATATATATAAACAATAAAAAAAAATTGTAACAAATTAAAAAATAAGGAAATAAAAGAGTGATAAGTTATATAGGTGGTAAATCTATAATAGGAAAATGGATAAGAGATTATATTCCAGATGATATTGAAACATATGTAGAGCCGTTTGGTGGTATGTTTTGGGTATATTTTTGTATGGAAGATAAATATCCAAATCTCAAAAAGGTTGTGTATAATGATTTCAATCAGTTAAATACAAATTTATTTAATAATGTTAGGGGTAGTAACTATGAAGAATTTGGGGAATTATTAAAAGATCAAGATTGTCAACCATATAAAACCGCTAATACTCCAGAAGAAGTACAAAATTTTATTGATACATTCAATTCATATCAGAAAGAAATATTCGCTGATGGTTTTTTAATTACAGATAAAAATAGTAAAGAAGTAGCTATGAAATATGCTTTTGTATTAACTCAAATATTTTCAGGGTCTCAGCCGGAAAAATCAAAGTATATGGATTTTAAAGGAAAGTATAAACCAAAATTTATAACATTCAGAGAAAAACTTACAACTGAAAAATATGATAAGTTTCAAAAAAAGCTTGAAAAAATAAATTTTGTAGAAAACATGGATTATTCTGATGTAATAAAAAAATATGATTCACCCACATCTTACTTTTATGTTGATCCACCATATTGGAAAACTGAAAATTATTATTCTAAACACGATTTTGATAGAGATGACCATGAGAAGTTATGTTTGCAATTAAAAAATATAAAAGGTAAATTTGGACTATCTTATTATGACTTTGATTTATTACAGGAGTGGTTGTCTAAAAATGAGTTTGAATGGGAAGAAAAAGAATTTACAAAACAAGCTGGAACTCCAAAAGAAGGTTCAAGAGCTAAAGGTAGGGAATTATTAATAATGAATTATAAAATACAGGAAGAATTAGTACCAGAAGAACAAGAAGAATTAGAACAAGAAAATAAATTAATAGGAGAGTTTTTTAACAATGAATAATAAACCAGAACAGATAAAATCTAATTGGGATAAATTACAGAAAATAATAGAAGATAATTTCAAAGGTGATGATCTTAAAAATATAATAAATTTATTCAACCACTTTGAAGATAGAATAATTGAAGCTCCGGCTTCAGGTAGACCAACTTATCATAATTGTTTTGTGGGTGGTTGGTTAGATCATACTTTAAGAGTTATTGAAACTTCTTTACAAACCCGGGAACATTTTATCGGGTTAGGCGTTGAGGTAACTGCTACAGAAAAAGATGTAGTACTAGCTGCTATGTTTCATGATTTAGGTAAACTAGGTGATTTAAATGATCCATATTATAAATACCAAACAGATGAGTGGAGACGCAATAAGTTACAAGAGTGGTATACTCATAATTCTGATATGGAAACCATGAGTGTAACTGACAGAGCTCTTTGGTTATTACAACATTTTAATATCAAAGTATCTACTGAGGTTTGGAAAGCTATAAAAATGTCAGATGGAATGTTCGATAAGGGTAATGAAGATTATTATAGAAGGTCTAGTGATAGCAGAAATATTTTACATTATATTGTACATTTCGGTGATTGGATGTCAACAGTAGCAGAAAAACAACATTATATTCAAGGTAATATGGAGAAACAGAAAAAGATAGAAAAAGTTACAAGAGAGTTTGACAAACAAGATGATAAAAAAGTAGACAATCTCAAATCAAAATTTGATGAATTGTTTCCAGCATAGGAGATAAGTTATGTGGTGGTGGATATTAACGATATTATTCTTTTTATTTAGTGTGGGTGCATCTACATTATTATATTTTTCATTAAGAAGGATAAATCAATATGAAGGTTTAATTATAGAGTTTCAAAAAACAATTGAATTTGCAACAACTAAAATGAAACATGTTGATGCTAAAGGACATTATGAAGCTGATGATGAAACTGGATTTTTCTTTCAACAATTAAAAGAATTACAGGAGTTATTAAATGGAATCTTTGAAAACGAACAAATCGAGGAGAATAGTAGTAGTGCCGAATAAGAAGGATAGAAAATTTAAAGTAAAACCATCAGACACACACCCTTCATTACCAAAAGCACCGAAGAAAAAGAAGGGTAAAAAAATGTATTTTGATCAGGATGTTCAAGATGCTATTGTAAGATACAATGCTTTAGATCCAGATGAAAATCAAGCGGAACGAAATAAAATATATCAAGAAGAAATACATTATGCTTTCGATAAACTTTGTGAAAATATAATTAATACATTTAAGTTTACATATTTTGATGATGTATATGAAGATGTTAAGATGGAAACAGTTTCTTTTCTTGTATTAAATATACATAAATATGATCATACAAAAGGTTCAAAAGCATTCAGTTATTTTTCAGTAGTAGCAAAAAATTATTTGATATTACATAATAATGCTAACTATAAAAGATATTGTGTTACAACTGGGGTGGATATTTTAAATTCTAAACCGGTTGGTGATAATAAAGAAAAATATCTATCGGACTTTACAAATGAAATAATAAAGTATTTTGATAAAAATATTAATAATTTATTTAGAAATAAAAGAGATATTGATGTAGCTTATGCAATAATTGAATTATTGAAACGTAGAGATGAGATTGAGAATTTTAATAAGAAGGCATTATATATTCTTATTAGGGAAATGACTAATATAGAAACATCTTATATTACAAAAGTTGTTAATGTTCTAAAAAAAGAATATCAATATCTAGTGAATCAGTTTGAACGTAAAGGTATTATTAATGATAAAAAAAATAAATTTTTTAGCTAATTTGTAATTTTATTTCTATAGATAATAATATTAACCCCTTTTAAATAAGGGGTTTTTTTATTTCATCTACATTTTGACAAATTTTATATTTATATATGATTAGTTATATCTATAACCATATTAGGAGAATAAAGTGAAATCAAATGATGATATATTTGAGGGTAAATCGTTTCAAGATTTAACCAAAGATATTTATAAGAATACAACAGATAGAAAAAAACAGATTGATTTATTAATATCTGAAATACATGGATTTATTACAACAATAGATGATGTTGTATTGGTTGCACCAATTATAAAAGAGTATATGGATGTAGCTGTAAAGAATGATGAACATCTTGTTAAACTAGCCGGAGTAATACAGAGAATTATAGCCAGATCATCTGGTGGAGATGAAGAATCATTCTTATTATCGGATGCTGAAAAAGAAGATTTAATATCAGCTCTTCAAGAAGATGTAAATGATATTCAGAGAGAAAGTGATAGATTAGATGCACTTAAAGAACAATCAAAAAATATAGGGGATAATTAAGATATGGGTTCTACATTTACAACAATGCCCGGTATATATGATCAAACTTCTGTTTTAGGTACAAAGAAAAAGTTACCTGTTTATATACAATTTGTACCTGGAATTGTTGTTAAAGTTACTACTGGTGAAGATTCTATTAGTTGTGAAGGAGATTTAAGCCGACTTGGAAGTATTATAGCTATGCCACATTTTGGTGATAAGGGTATTAGAAAACCATCATTGGCTGGTGAAGAATTTAGATATTATCCATTGTTGAGGGGTGTTCAAGAAGCACCGGCTCCCGGTGATCCTGTAGTTTTATGTACAATAGGTGGAGTACAATATTATTTAGGACCATTAAATACAAACGGATTACCTAACTTTAATGCAGATAATTTTAAAAATAATCAAGTTAAAAATTCTATTAAAGATGTAGTATATAGTGAGGGTTCTATTGAAAGTAAATTATTTGTAAAAGAAGAGTTTTCAAGATTACAAAAATTATTAAATCCTAAACTAGATAGTCCAGTAGAATGGAAAATATCACAGGATAAAAAGTCTGATATGCCATTTATATCAAACGCAATTCATGGAGATTTAGTATTAGAAGGTAGACACGGTAATAGTATTAGAATAGGAAGTAGAAATATACATCCATATATTATTATATCCAATGGAAGAGCACCTGGTAATCCTGTAGAAACAAGTTTAGATGGAACAATTTTAGCTATATTAGAAAACGGAAGTATAAGAGATCATTTTAATATTCATGGTGATGATCAAACTTCATTTGCTTATAATTTTACATTAGCGGATGAAGAATTTGCTAATAGTAAAGGGAAATCTAAAGCTAAACGGAGTATAACATCAACTTTTGCAAAACCATTGGGTAGAGGTCTACCACCAAATGTTTCTAGCGTAACAAATGCATCTGATGATATATATAATTATAATAGTAATCAATTCTTTTTATCATCCGATAGAATAACATTTAATGCTAGAAAAGAAAATATGTTTTTATCAGCTTATAATCATATTCACATGGGGTGTGGTAGTACTATGACATTTTCTACAAGTAAAAATATTTTAACAGAAGCTGTTGGGGAAGTAAGAACACGAACCGATGGTCTATTTGCTATTGAGTGTGAAAAATTATATATAGATGGTAGACAAAAAATATTATTGGGAAATCCTATATTGGATGATACCATGCATAAAGCTGTTCTTGGAGACGCATTAGTTACCCAGTTGAGTAAGATGTTTCAATTAATGAAAGAAATGTGTTATATAACATCGAAGGCTATAGAAAATAGATCTTTACCTGGTGGGTCATTAACTACAATGAGAGAAGTAATAGATTCAATAGATAATGAACTTGGCATGGAACCTCTTCCAGTTCCTCTTAGGGGTGATTATCCACAAGGAATATCAAATTTAATATTAAGTGATAAAGTATTTATAAAAAAATAGGAGAGGTATAATTTATATAATAAAGGACAATATATGGCTGAAATAATATCAGATGCTGAAATTAGTGCTTTAGAAATAAAATCTGCAGGCAGTGCAAAACCACTAGGACCTTCAATACCTGGAGTTGGTGATCCTGCTAAGCAAGCTAACGATATAATAAAAAAGGAAGCCGATAAACATGCTAAACAGATTAAAATACTAGTTGGTGTTTTGTTAATTGCTGTTATGTCTGGAGTTGCCGCTAAACAGACAATTCCTCCAGAGATTATATCTATGATTGATAGATTAAATAAGTTTGGTGAGAAAATTAAAGCTACTATAGACGACTTAAAAAGCTTTATATCAGATATATCTATAGTTATTAAACTTATTAAAGTTGCATTTTTAGCCGCTTCTATAATTGCTTTGATACCAGCTGTCACTGTTGGGCTTGGTGCTGGAGTGGCGTTTACAATGCATATAACTACAGCAAATGCTATAAAACAGGCATGTGAGATGTTGCAGGATAAGATAGGTAAAATACCATTTGCTATATTGTCTATTATACTTTTGTTATTATCTTTATTGAAATTTATAGATTTGGTTGTGGGACTTATAGAATCTTTTCGAGCACAACAATCTAATTTAAAAAACGAAGCGATATTAGATTCTTTAAAAACAGCAGGTGATTGGGCGGGTGCAACAACATCAGAAGATTATACCGATAAATTGAAGGAAACAAAAGATGGTGATAGAGAAAAAAGATTGAATTTAATGGCACAACTGAATGAATGTGAATTTGAAGGTATATCTAATTCATATGAATGTATGGATGTTGAATATGAGTTAAATAGTTTGGGTGGGCCAGTAGATGGGGTTTGTTTATCTGGCCCGGAATGTGAAAATCTTAGTTATGAAGAATGTTTACCCCCAAATTGTTATTGGAGTGATGGTAGTGAATTAATTATTACTAGTTTAAAACACCCAAATAGAGATATTACTATTGAAAAGGCGGTTGCAAGAAAAGGTAAAAGAAAAGGATTTTATGGATCAGATATTTAACAATAGGAGAACATAGTTATGAAAATGAGTCAACTTAAAATGGTAATAAGAGAAGTAGTAAGAGAAGAAATCCGTATGGGTTTAAAAGAAGTTCTTGGTGGGGTTAAAAAACAAACTGTACAAAAACCTAAACCAAAACAGAAACAATCTTATTCAAAGAACCCAATTTTGAATGAGGTATTAAATGAAACTCAAACCGAGGATTGGGAAACAATGGGTGGAACAGAATATACATCTGATAGAATGGGTGAAATAATGGGTGGTGCTTATAAAGATTTAATGGGTGATAATCAACCACAAAATGGTGGTGTATCTGTTGAAGGACAGTCACCGGATTTTTTAAAAAAAGATTACAGAAAATTAATGAAAGCGGTAGATAAAAAGAAACAACAGAAAATGGGTGGATAAAAAATGGCGATAGTAGATAAAAGTAGACTAAAAACTCCCAATGTGTTTGATCAAGATGAATCGGTGGCTCTTGGACTTAAATTACCTATGACATTTGATAATGGGTATGATGCATCAACCAAAACAACTCTTGAAGCTGTAAAACAAAATGTATTAAATCTTTGTAGCACAGAAATTGGTGAGAGAGTAATGCAGCCAAATTTAGGAGTTAGTATTAAAAAATATTTATTTGAACCATTTTCAGAAGATTTAGTTGTTCAAGTTCAAGATACTATAGTTGAAAGTATGAATTTTTGGTTGCCATTTGTTCAACTTAATGATATAAGAGTTAAAATGTCAGATAATAATAGTGATGTTGGTAGAAGTACAATGGAAATATCAGTAGATTTTAGTTTAAAACAAGATCCAACATCTACTGAATCGGTCACAATGACTGTTGGAGGAGAATAAAAATGCCTTACGGTAAAAATGAATTAAAAAATAGCAATATTAATTATGTGGGGAAAGATTTCAATGATTTAAAAAGATCTTTAATAAATTATACTAAATCGTATTTTCCTAATACATATAAAGATTTTAATGAAACATCTCCTGGTATGATGTTAATTGAACTGTCTGCGTATGTTGGTGATGTATTAAATTTTTATGTTGACCAACAATATAGAGAAATGTTATTACCTCTAAGTGAAGATAGAAAAAATTTAATTACTTTAGCAAAATCATATGGATATAAAACCAAAGCTATAACACCAGCTTACGTTAATTTAACTGTAAAAGATACGGTTACTACATCTAATGCTGATGGTTCTCCAGATTATAGCAGCGCCGTAACAATTGATAAAGGGATGAAAATAGCATCTTCTATAGATTCAGATATAATATTTGAAACATTAGATATAGTAGATTTTAAAGTAAGTTCATCAGCAGATACAGCACCAGAGGTTTCAAGCATAGATAGTTCTACAGGAGTGCCTAATGAACATATATTTACACGAAAAGTAAAAGCTATAAGTGGTGAAACAACAACAACTACTTTTAATGTAGGAGAACCAAATAAGTTTTTAAAATTAACTTTACCAGAAACAAATATTATTGAAGTATTAAAAGTTACTGATATTAATAATAATATTTGGTATGAAGTTGCAACTTTAGCTCAAGATAAGATTCCAATTGAAAAACATTATAGTTCTGATAGTAATAGAAGTACATCGTATAGTAATTTAAGTGGTGATTCTACTATTTCTATACCAGTGCCTTATTCTTTAGAATATATAAAAACCGGTAGAAGATTTACAGTTGAAGTTGATGAGAATAATAAAACATCTTTAATGTTTGGTAATGGTGTATTAAAAAATGGTAACACATTTGATTCTACATTTTTAGCAGTAGAACAACAAGGAATAAACTTGCCAGGTGGGGAAGAAAGCTTAGAATCTGAAATTGACCCACTTTTGGGGGATGCATATGGAACTCTCGGACAAGCACCAGCACATACAACTTTAACTGTTACATATAGAATAGGAGGTGGTATTGGTGCTAATATACCATCTGGTATTTTGATTAATATTAGTGATTCTGATATAATTGGGTCTGGGACTATTGGTAATATAACTGTAACAAACGAAGGACCAGCTGCTGGTGGTTCATCCGGAGAAACTTTAGAAGAAATTAGACATAGAACAATGGGACATTTTTCTACTCAAAATAGATGTGTAACAAAATCAGATTTTGAAGCTAGAACATTAACTATGCCAGCTAAGTTTGGAAATATGGCAAAAGTTTATTCAGTAAGATCGGGAGCAGTTAGAACAGCTCAGAGACAGAAGATAGCTGATTTGGTTGACAGATTAAAAGAAGTTATAGATTTGAATTATCAGATGTTCGATCCAGGTTTATCAGCTGGTGGTAAAGTTGGAATAATTAATGATATAAAATTAAAGTTGGATGCTGATAAGAGTGGTGGTTTAAATAAAGAAGATTTTGAAATGTTATATGAAACATTAGAAATGGCACATTCCAATGTATCACAGGATGATAGATTATATACAGTAGATTTATATTTATTATCTTATGATAATAATAAAAATTTAATCAATACACCAAATATAGTTAAACAAAATCTTAAACAATATTTAAATCAATATAGAATGATAACAGATCAAGTATCATTTTATGACGGTTATGTAATTAATTTTGGTGTAGTATTTGATGTTGTAGCACAACAATATGAAAATAAAGAAGATGTAAAGGCCAGGTGTATTCAAGCAGTAAAAAATTATTTTACAGTAGATAAAATGCAATTCAAACAAATATTATATACAAATGATGTAAGTCAGATATTGATGGATGTAGATGGTGTTAGGGCTGTAAATTATGTAACAATAACACAAGATAAAGATTATAATGCACAGGCAGGAGCAAGTGGTGCTGAAGCAGCAGTTTTTACACCTGGATTATATACTACATTGATAAGTTCTGATAATACCACATCAACTTCAGGTACTAATGTTGGTTATGGATATTATTATGATTTTAGTGAATTTTATGGTACAGATAATGTGGCTGGTAATGGTGTTATATTACCAGCATATGAACCGTCAGTGTTTGAATTAAAAAATCCAAATAAAAATATAAGAGGGATAGTTAGATAACGGAGAATTATAAATGGCAAGAATAAAATCATGGAAACTCAACCCATCGGCAGATATAGGAAATAAACCATTAAAGACGGTATATAAACAAATACTACAAGTATCATCATCTGGTGAAATAGCAGATTTAAGTGGTTCTGGTACGGGGGTATATTTACCCGGTGATGGTAATATAAATATAATTGGTATTATAAGTTCGAGTGGGGATATATATACCGATGGTTCAGTTCATGCACAACAATATATAGTTTCATCTTCTGTTACATCAATGTCTATTGCACAGGCAAGTGGTTCAACTGTATTTGGTGATTCAGACAATGATACACATAAATTTGTGGGGAGTATAACCGCAAGTGGAAATATAAGTTCAAGTGGAATTGCACAAGCTAATACTGGTTCGTTTAACATACTTCAACTTGATAAGTATAATCAAGGTGTGGGTTCTAATACTTCTACCGTATTTGGGAATGAGGTAGGTGAGGTGGGGGCAGATGTTACGGCTATTGGAAGTGCGGCTGTGTATAAAAATACTGGTGCTGGTAATGCCGCTGTCGGACATCAAGCGATGGGACAAGGTGATGTAAGTACAGGTACTTATAATGCCGCTTTGGGTTATAGGGCTCTTTATGGTGGACCTTCAATGGGAAGTTATAATATTGGTGTTGGACGTAACGCCGGGGCTGGTGTACAGGGTGACGATAATGTATATTTAGGAGCGGAAGCAGGAATAAATGGTGGTTCTCAAACAAATGCATTTGCAAATGATAGTATTTTTGTTGGAAAGTATGCTGGTAACTTAGTAGTTGATTTAACCCATAACATAACAGGAAGTATATATATAGGAACTTATGCATCTTCAAGTCGTGGTTCTGTTGATAACGAAATTGTAATTGGTAGTGGTTCAAAAGGTAAGGGTTCTAACACAGTTACTATTGGTAATACTTCTATAGTATCAAATACATTTAGTGGTCATATAACCGCGAGTGGAAATATAAGTGGTTCACAAACATATTTTGGTAAAAATATGGTATTAGGTAGTGATACTGCACCGGATACTAATATTTTACTTCATATAAGAAAAGGTAATGCTGGTGATGTTCAAGCTAATTCATATTCAGGATTTTGTTTAGAAAATAATAATAATAATTTTATCCAATTATTATCACCCAATTCTAGTCCAGAAGGAATACTATTTGGTGACTCTGATGATAATGATGTTGGGTATATATTATATACAAATAATGGTGATTATCTTGACTTTAAAGTTGGTGGTAATACTGAAGTACTTAAAATATATTCTAGTGGTTCTGCATTTAATAGCCACATAACCGCAAGTGGAAACATAAGTGCGAGTGGAACAATAATTAGTAGTAAACTTGATCTCATAGGTACTGTCGATGCCCCACAACTTAAATTAAGTGGAACTACAAGTGATAGCGTAAATATTGGTACTGGTGCTACTGGTGGTAGTTTACATATTAGACCATCTACAACAGGTGGTGATGTAACTGTCTTTTCTTCAACAAATACAGGACAATCTACTTTTTATCTTTGGGCTCATTCTTCTGGTTATCACAGAGAGTTTGTAATAACAGGATTAGATTCTAAAACTTGGGTTAATTTAAATAACAGAGGTACTAATTTCATCTCTGGTTCTGTAACAATAAGTGGAAGTGCTAATAAATCAGTTACACTATCAGGTCAAGGCCACATAACCGCAAGTGGAAACATAAGTGGTTCATCATCAACAACTGCTTCGTTTGCTACAGCTAGATTTGGTAATAATGCGGCTAATGGTCTTTATAAAACACATGGTGCTATGACTGTCGCTAATGACAGGCCACTGTGGTTTGGAAGTCCATCAGATGCTACTTTTGGTGGTGGTATTAGATATAGTACAAGTAATTATGAAGCATTTTCTATAAACGCTGTAAATACTCTTACTAAAATTAAAATAGGTGTCGGTTATGATTTAAGAACTGGTCAAGGAGATGGAGGTAATGAACATAGTGCACCACAATTAGTAGTAGAAAATGCTGGTATTGATGTAACTGGCCACATAACCGCAAGTGGAAACATAAGTGCAAGTGGTGCTTTAAAAGGTTCATCTATTGTAATTGATGCTAGAGATAGTGGAGATGTTTCTTCAATTACAACTGTAAATAGTGGATTGGCTATAACTGCAAATAACACTTCTCTTTGGAAAACTTCAGCTGGTGCATTAACATTAGAAGGTAAAACTGGTGTAAACTTAAATGAAGATGGTAGTACTATATTTGAAATTGCTGACGATAGAAAAGTAAAGATTTATAACACTTCTCCTGGCTTATTTGTAGATACTCACATAACCGCAAGTGGAGACATAAGTGCAAGTGGAAATATATATTCGGCTCAATTTTATGATGATGGTGCAACAATTCCAGATTATGTATTTGAACCACAATATATATTGAAAACCTTACCGGAAGTTGAACAACATATTACTGAATATAAACATTTACCCGGAGTACCATCCGCAGATAACGATGATTGGTCACAATTAACTATGGCTGATAGAGATATGAAACTTCTTGAAAAAGTTGAGGAACTTACATTATATATAATTGATTTACAAAAACAAATAGATGAATTGAAAAAAGATAGGGGATAACAAGTGTATCATTTTATATATCCTTCAAAGGATGCATATATATACGAACTCAATACCAATGATGAAAAGAATTTCGGTGGTGATGATACTCTTGTCCTTAAAAAAGATATTGATGGTAACACGTTAAATGGTGTATCTCGTATTCTTTTAAAGTTTGATTTAACTGATATATCCAAATCACTATCATCGGGGGACATAACAAATCCAAGTTATTATTTAAGATTGTATGAACAAAAAACATCTGAACTTTCTCCATCATATCAATTAAATGCGTACGCGATGTCATCGAGTTGGGATGACGGAACTGGATACATAACACAAGATCCTAATAATAGAGATGGTGTGAGTTGGAAAAGAGGTGATGAGAGTTTTGATAATACTTTATGGACTGTTGGTGGTATAGGTTCAACTGAATTTTCTATGGCCTCTGCATCAAAACCACTTGATTCATTACATCTACATTTAGATACTGGTAGTAGAAAAGCAGGTGGTGGTGTTTGGTATGATGAGGGTGGTATTAACATGCCTGGCGGAAATGATATAGCAGCTGTAGTGTCACAATCATTTTCATATGAATCTCCAGATGTTAATATGAATGTAACGGATATTGTAAATAAATGGTTAGATGGCACAAGACAAAATGAAGGATTTATTATTAAATGGGACAGTAATGATTCTAGTATGAATTCTACAAGTCAAAGTCAAGAAGATTCATCTGATTATACAGGTGATATAAACTTTTTCTCATCAAATGCAAATTCTATATATTCACCAAAGATTGAAGTTAGGTGGGATGACGTAGATATTGATAGTCCAAATAAATATTCAATTGATTTTGGAACTCATAATGTAGATCCTGATAAATATGTTGAAGTCGTTGATAAACAACTTATATCAACAGAAGGAACTGTAGCTTGTTGGAGTCAAATAACATCATCGACTGGATATAGATATTTTGTATCTAAATGGGATAACTACGCATCTGATAAACAATATGAATGGTACTTGACTGCTCTAAATAATGATACACCAGCTTTTACAATAGCAAGTGGAAGTACACATTGGAATACTAATTATCATGCAAACAGTGGTACACCACTCTCCGTTAGTACGGGTTCAAATGCTGGTTTATGGTATCATTTAGTTGGAACATTTAAATTTGGTGAAAAAACAAAATTATATATAAATGGGGAACTTGGTGCTACAGCGACTACAGCACTCCCAAGTGGAGATAGTTTAGATGACGGAACGGCTAAAATATTATTTGGTGCATATACGCAAAATGGTGCTTCTAGCACCCCAGCCGGTATAAGACTTAATGGTGTATCAATTTTCGATAAACAATTATCATCAACTGAAGTTAACACTTTATATAATGGTGGAGTTCCACATGATTTATCTAATGAAAGTAATCTTGTAGGTTATTGGAAGTTTAATGAAGGAAGTGGAACTGATTTAGCAGATTCAAGTACCAACAATAATACTGGTTCAATAAAAAATAGTCCAACTTGGATATCAGGTTCAACTGATTCTCCCGATTCGGGTTCTTTTGGTATTAGTGTCGGCACAGGTACAAAAGATTTTTATGCTTTTATGAGAAATTTAAGAGAAACCTATAGAGAGACAGAAACACCGAAGTTCAGAGTAGAAGTCAGAGAAAGATATCAAACCAAGCGAGTTTTTACAACAAAGAAATCATCAACAATATATGATGCAAATATAAGATTTAATAAAGGTTGGTATTCAATAATAGATGTAGAAACAGGAGCAATACTTATTCCATTTGGTGATAATTCTAAATTAAGTCAAGATACTACATCGGATTATTTTAAATTAAATTTAAATGGGTTTATAACAAATAGATTATATAGAATTATATTAAGGTTACAATTAGATGATGGAAGATACAGAATTTTTGATGACAATTTTAATTTTAAGGTGGTAAGTTAGATGCATTATTTTATATTTCCAAGCAAAGATGCCTATATAACAACTGAATTTCAAAAGAAAAACTTTGGTTCGGATGAAATACTTGAACTTCGTAAAATATTTAGTGGAAGTTTTTCAACTTCTGCAGAAGCCGCGTCAAGAATACTTATGCAATTTAATTATTCAGATATATCAAGTTCTATTGTAAACGGAGATATAACAAGTCCAAAATTTTATTTAAGATTATATGAAGTAAAAGGACAAAAAGAATTAGATAAATCTTACTCAATATCTGCATATCCTATATCTCAATCTTGGGAAGAAGGAGTTGGAAAATTAAATCATAATCCAAAAACAAAAAAAGGAGTTACTTGGATAGATTATGATTCTGGATCTGCTTGGTCATTAGCTGACTCAAATTCAGATTCTGGTAGTTTAGGCACTGGTGGTGGTGTATGGATGACTGGTAGTGGATATCAAGCATCTCAATCATTTATAAATCAATCACCTGATGTTGAAATGGATGTGACCGATATTGTGAATAATCATTTGGGTGGAAGTGGTGTAATATCTAATTATGGATTTTTGTTAAAGTTCAGTGGTAGTGCTGAAACAGATAGTAACCCATATAATTTAAAATTCTTTTCAAGAAACACACATACAATATATGCACCAAAATTAGAAGTTAGGTGGGATGACCACAAACCTGTAACGGGTTCAAATACTGGTAGTTTAACTGCTTTAACAATGAGTGGAGAATTAGAAAATCATATATTTATAAAAGGATTACAACCAAAATATAGAGAAACAGAAAAGGTTAGATTTAGAATAGGTTGTAGAAAAAAATATGTACAAAAAACATTTACAGAATCAATGCTTACATCTTCTTTTTATATACCAGAAGGAAGTGGTTCTTATTCAATTATAGATATTGTAACAGATACACCAAAAGTTCCATTTAGTGCACATACATCAATGAGTTGTGATTCAACTTCAATGTATTTTGATCAGTGGTTAAATACATTTGAACCTGGGAGATATTATAAAGTGTTATTCAAATTAAAATATAATGATGGACAAGAGATAATTTATGATAATGATGAAGAGTTTAAGGTAATATAAGATGTCTGATATAAATAGCAATAATGCTTATGAACATCCAAATCAAAATCCAGAAAATTTTGAAAGATGGAAACCTGAAAATATTCAGGAATATAAAGAAGCAGTTTATGATAAAATATCAGCTTTATTGATTGAAAAACTTTCACAAATTGATGGTGGGGGTGGTATTCAGTCATTACAAAAAACCTACAAAGATGGTTTACTAGTAACTGGTAAATCTAGCTCGGATGTAATGGTTGTATATGAAAGTGATGTAGAAGCTAATGCAGATGATAGAGCGATGGATGATACCATTCTTAATTGGTTAGATTTTGCTCCACCTGAACAACTAACTTTAACTATTGAAACTACATTATCAGTAAGTGATGGTGGTGAAGATCAAGTAGGTGCATTACCTCCTCCTGATTTTATATTACATTTACCAGATAGAGATCTTAATATTAATAAAATATTAGGTACCTTTAATATTGATGATGTAAACCTTAAAGATAATGTTTCTCAGTTTATGGGATTTTCAAAATCACCTCCTAATATAAGTAGGTCGAAATTATTAGAATATGTTGACGGGGAAATTTCAGAATTAAATCCAATTACTTTTACACAATTTCTTGAAGAATATAATAAAGCTAAAAAACGCATTCCCCTTTATAGACACAGAACTGATGATTTTTTTAATGAATATGGTGGTTCGGTAATACCCATGGAATATAGAATTGAAAAGTTTTTTGAAGAATTTGATAGAATAAAGGATCAGATACCAGCCGGTTCACTAGCTAATGTTAGTTCAGCCGATGCTAGAACAGAGAGTGGATTGTTTGGATATAGAACAATGACTTATTTACTTAAAGAAGCTCGTGTAGCTATGGATGATGGTGAAATTCCTGAATGGTCTGTTAATCAAGTAATAAGCTTTATGGATGAAATTGATAATCTAGATGCTGATATTATTACTAAAGATAATGAGATAGAGCTTCTAAAAATAGAAATCGAAGAATTTAAAAAACTTATAACTGCTGGGGTGGAAACAGAAGATGGTCCAGAAGTTATTACTGGAGATGTAGATATAATACCACAAATTCAGGTAACACCAGAAGAACCAGAAGAAGTTATTACTGAATATATTACAGAGACTATTGTTCCACCTGCTAAAGATATTATTAGAGATACTGTTGTTGATAATGGTGCCGATAAACCACCTAGATATCGAGATTCTATGGGAGACGATAATGTACCATTTAAGGATGAAATACGATATCCACGGGGAGAATCAACGGGTCCTCTGGCAGAGGAAGAATCATCTGAATTACCACCTGTTTTTAGGGACGAGGGGGAATTTGATAGATTTTCAAAAGGTGGAAGAACAAGACCAATACCAAGAAGAATGAGACATGGAAGAAAAACACAAAAAATGTCAGGTGGTGGATATAGCAAAGGTAGAAGAATAATACAAGCACCAAAAGGTAGAAAAGCAACAAGGAGAAGAAGATAATATGTCATATATAGAGTTATATAGTGAAGAGATTTTAGACTTGGTTAGTACTGGACAAACAGATAGTACTTTTAATGAATCTAGTGGTGATTATATTAAAGTAGAAGTTTTTAATGAAAATTCCGATACAGCTTTAAATACTTTTTTTTCAAATAGATTGTTATTAATGTATCCAGAAGTTGATGATTATTATATTGGACCTTATCATTACCATCCTGAAAGTCCAAGTATGGGATTTTGTACGGAAAAAGAACATACTAATAATTCAGTTACTAATTTAAGACCGGTTCCAGTTGGCGATAATAGTATACCATTTAATCCAGATAATCTAGAAATTCAATATAAAAATCAGTTTGATATTTTTAAAGATGATAGAGGAAAAATTTATATTAAACCAAATGAAATTTTTAAATTATTAAAATTGGGAAAATCAAAATATAAATTAAGAATTTATTTTTTAAGAAATATAAAATCAAGCTTAGGAAGTTTTCTTAATTTAAATTTAAATAATTTAATAGAAAATGGAAACTTTTTTGCTGGATTGGAAGCAACACAAACTGGAGATTTAGATAGGTCTGTTGGTAGAAATAATTTTATTATGTTAGATAATCCTGGATATGGAAAATTTGTTTTAGAACAAGATGGAGTGGGAAATAATATATATAAAATGAGAGTTACTGGTGTAGAGCATAGTAGTTATTATGTATTTAGTTGTTGGGTTGGGTGGTCTAATAATTTTAATGGTGTAAAAAATATAGTTTCTTTTAGTAATGCTGGTACAGACGCTCTTCCAATACAACAAACTACAGATTTAGCTGGTAGTTGGGTTGATAATGAAGATTCTGATATAGCAGAGAAGAGTAGAGTAGTATTAATAAAAGTTGCAGGTGGAATAACTTGGTATAAATTATTTGCAAAAGTTTATACAAATGAAAATGCTACTTTGGGTAGTATTAATATTAATTTAGGAACAGATATAGAATATCAATCTTCAAGTCCATTTGGAAGAAGATATTTTACAGATTTAAGATTTGAAAAGGTAGAAAATTTTAATATATCTTTAGATAATTATATTAATAAATTGAAATTGGAAAATTAGATGAAATTTTTAATAAAAGAAATATCACCATCAAGAAAAGAACTTAGAGTAACATTAAATTCTGTAGATATTGATAACAATGCTCATTATATATTAGGAACTATTAATAGTATATTTGATGAAGGAACTATAGATAATAAGTATATTCCATCAAGTTTATCTAGTTTTAGTTCGATAGGTCCTAATCCGGCTATAATTAGATTAGTAGTTGCATATTTAAAAGATATTATAGGCACACCCTCTGGATTTGAAAATACCGTTTTAACAACAAAAGATAATCAGTATATTTCTATTGTTAATATAACAGTAGATGATATTGATCTTATAAATTTAACTTCTGATATTATTCCTTCATTAGTAATTAAACTTATTGATCCATTACCATCATCAGTTGTAAAATTAGATTCTATTTCAATTGAAAGACAAGTACTAACTACACAAGAACAAGAAGTTTATTATATTCCAAAATCTATACCTAAACCAACATTACGTGGTTTAGATTATGATGAGGGGATGAAAGATGAAGTTGGCAATTCTGATATTCAAAAATTGGAATATCAAAGTTATAATGATATAACTTCTTCATTTGCTCATGCCGATAAAACAATTATAGGAGAATTATTTTCTAGATCTGGAAGTGATATTAATTTAAAAGTAGATTATAGTAATTTTGAAAATCATATTCATTTTGGTTCTGCTGTTTCTAAAATTGAAAATTTTAAGAAAAAAGTATCTACAATTGAAAGTTATTTAGTTCAAGTTTCTCAATCATTACAATTAACGAGTAGTACTAACGCTAATAATTTGAGAGAAACTTTATTTACAAAAATACAAAATGAAAAAAATTCTTTTACTTCTTATGAAAATAGTCTTTATTATCAGGGTGATACTTTAGGATTTAAATATAATATAAATATTGGAAAAAATTATATTGATAATACTCCATTAAAAACAGAAAAAAAACTTTTAAATAATAGTGGTTTTAGTTTAGTTCATTTGGCTTCTGGTTCAATTACAGGCAATGGTCAAATTGAATTATTTAAAGATAAATATAAAGTAGAAGATAAACCATTTTATAATTGGAGTGGTTCATTTTATCTATCATTTTTAATGAAAGGTGATGAGAGTGCCAACGGTAATATAGTTTGGGAAAATTATCAAGAAGAAAATATACCAAAATTACCATTTGATACTTTATATTCAAGTTCTGTTTTAACACCAAATATTAAATCTGGTTCATGGCAAAGATATATTTATCATGCATCTTCATCTTATTGGACACCACATTCTACTAATCCAATTATTGGTGCACCTGGAAGTATAACTGATTTTACTAAAGGTTCAAGTGAAATAGATATATTTAATATGTCCGATAAAACCGGTTCTCATGCTGTTACATTTGGTAGCAGATATTCTAATTTAGCAACAACAGTTACATCAAGTGGAGTACCAATTACAGGTTCTGTTATACCATCTGGTGAATTATTTAGAATTTATATAAATACTGATTATAGTACTAATGTTACTTCATCTTATTTAACAGATATAAAAATAACGAAATATAATCCGTCTAATTTTAATCCATTTGCAGAAATAAAAGCGACAGGTTCATCAGATTTTAAAAGTTGGTATGGCGATCAATATGCTTCTGCATCATCTTATGATAGAGATAATCCACATAGTTTGATAAATAGCTTACCTGAATTTTTACAAAATGATACTAAAATGGATAATGTTACTTTTAGAAAATTTGTTAATTTGATGGGAGAACATTTTGATATAATTAAGAATTATACTGACAATTATAATTTATTTTTTAAAAAAGAATATGATAAAATAAATTCAGTTCCAGATAATTTACTTCCAGTATTAGCTAATCAATATAATTGGCAATTTATGATTCCATTTGGTAAAAAGGAAGATGGAAATCTTAGTAAATATTATGGATCTTCTATATCTGATGTAAATAGCGCTAATGTTATTAAAAATAATATTTGGAGAAATATTATTAATAATATCAATTATATGCATAAAACAAAAGGAACTAAGAATAGTATTAGAGCGTTATTAAATTCATATGGATTTCCAGCTGATATATTAAAGTTAAGAGAACATGGGGCTTCCATGGAATCATCCGACACCTCTACATTATCAGATGATGTTTCAAATAATTTAGATGGACTGGGAGGAACTTCTGGAAATCAATCTTTTACAACCAAAAAAGATAAACTGGTTTCTTATATTATTGATTCTCCGAATAGAAAAATTGGAACAGAATGGAGAAGAGATAGTGTAACCGCGGACGCTGTTGAATTTGTATTTAAACCAGTAAAAGGAACTAACACACAAACTATATTACATAGTAGTGGAAGTCTTTCATCTGGTTCATTATGGGATATTATATTAGAACCATCTGCTAGTACTAGCATAAAATCAAGATTACAATTTAGATTAAATAATACACTACAGGGGTCAGAATCGTTAGGAGTTGTTGGTAATAGAGTTTCAATGTCCACTGATTATCATGAGTTTAAAAATCAAAGATTTTGGAATGTTTTACTACAACGAACTTCTGGTCCTTCTGGTTCGGGTGTTAATTTACTTACAAGTCATTCATATCAACTTGCCGTTGGTGAACAATCTAATGATAAAATAAAAACTTTACAAATAGTTTCAATGTCTCTTGGTGGTATAAGCTACGTTTCAGGTGCTGCAAACTGGATAGGAACTGGTAGTAGACATGTCGATAGTGGAAGTAATTTAGTTATTGGTGAAACATATACAGGTTCAATTGCAGAATTTAGAACTTGGCAGTATCCATTAAGTGCATCTAAATTTAAACAACATATATATGATAAGAAAAGTGTTGTGGGTAATAGTTCTACTGATTCACAAACTAATCTTATTTATCATTTCAGATTAAATGAAAATTGGCCTTCTGGTTCGGCTAATCCAAAAATTAAAGATTCTAATATAAGTAATTTAAAAGATTATTCTATAAATATATCAAATAGTGCACTTGGTCATTCATTATTATATGACATGGATGAATATGATAGAATACAATTTAGTATTAGAACAGGAGGATCTTTAGAATTAAGTGATAATAATATTATTATTGATAATGAAAGACGTTTTATT
>Ga0209756_1000267_pt1 | contig 51570 bp, 77 predicted proteins | sample ETNvirenome_6_85_FD_184071 | JGI IMG/M metagenome (GOLD analysis project Ga0209756, IMG submission 184071) | Marine viral communities from the Pacific Ocean - ETNP_6_85 (SPAdes) (version 3) | ecosystem: Environmental > Aquatic > Marine > Oceanic | place: Pacific Ocean | collected 2013-06-19 | reverse complement strand
TGAAAGGAGAACTCCAAGCCGAAAATTTACATTTATACGACAACTTTGGGGGAGAGAAAGAATATCTGAAATGGAAGACAGATAAAAAAGCACAAGAAAAAAGCAAAGAACTACCATTTGAAAAAGGTGGTAAGATTGTTGATTTTCAGTTCTTTGGTGGAGATACTTACAAAGGAGAACTAATAGAAATAAACGGAGTATATTATTTGCTACAAAATGATATAAAAGTAAAGAATAATCTTTTAGGTAAAGAGGGTAGGAAAGGATATGAATACGCTTCTCATATAGGAGATGATTTAAGAAATGCCTATAAGAGTGGTTTTACAATTCAAGGTTATGCAAAAGGTGGGGAAATTTCAAAGGCTTGGGATAAAATGTATAAACACCACACTCCTAAAAATGAAGATGAAGACACACAAGTAGATTTTGATTTGAGAGAATTAATGGATGTATATCTAAAAGATAATAACAAAAACAAAGAAAAGGCTTGGCAAGATTTCTACGAAGACCACGATAAAGAGGAAGGGTCAGAAGAAGATTTTGAGATTATAGAAGAGATGGATGGATACTTAACAAAATCACCTGAAGAGGATAATCTTGGAACCAAATATGATAAGGATGGTAATGAGACGGAATCGACTTTTTATTTACCTACTCCCTATGCCGATTCCCCTAAAGAACTGCTGAAGGTTAAAAAGAAATACGATAAGGATGGTAATATAACGGAAGATACCGTCTTCAGGAAGTTGGCTGATGAGGATGATAAGTTTTTCTATATAGTGAGTAAAACCAAATATGATAAGGATAGAAATGTGCTTGAGCAAATAAATATGATTGAGCAAGGTCCAAAGAAAGGAGAATTAGAAGAGAAGATTAAATACAAATATGATGAGGGTGGAAATGAGACTGAGCGTAGTGATTATGATAAAGATGGAGAATTAACCTTTAAGAGGAAATCCAAATATGATAAGGATGGTAATGAGACCGAAACGACTTCTTATAATGGAGATGGAACGATAATCGGTACGAGTAAAAAGACATACGATAAGGATGGAACGATTCTCGAGGAATTAGAAACAGAAAATGGAGAAACTAAAAAATGGAATAATGAAAAATCAGTATGGGAGAAATATGCAAAAGGTGGAGAAGTCCAGAAAATAGGAAGAGAAATGTCAAGATTAAGTAAAAAATGGAATAATTATCGTAAAGAGGCAGGTTCGCAATCTGTGATGATAGATGATATGCCTGATAAAGTTATTGATAAGATGAACAAACAATTTCTGAAAGAAGTAAGAGAGGAAATGAAAAAAGAAGGATATGCAAAAGGAGGCTCTATAAATGAAGACTACCCATTTGATGTATTCAAGAAAATAGAAAACCTTAAAGGGGGAGCATTATTAAGATTTGGAAATGAAATATGGGTAAAGATAGGAAACAAAAAAGACCAATGGATTTGTAGAAAAGGTCCTGAAAAAGGTGTAATATCTGACTCAACGGTACTTGCACAGCGTGTTGTTAAAAGTAATAAATCATTGAAAATTGAAGATGAATACATAGAAGATTTTGCAAAAGGTGGAGTTATTAAAAAAGGAGATTATGTTAGAGATGCGAGAGGTGAGTTAGGGTTAGTAAATAAAGTCAGTAAAGGGGTTGCTTATGTAAAATATCCTTCAACAAACCAAAATGCTTTTGAGCCTGTCTTTTTACACGAAATAAAAGAAACAAAAGATATGCACAAAGGAAGAAAAGTATATACAGATTTTTATGACAAATAAGATATGAAAAAAAGAAATATAAAATCAGACAACGAAAGAGTTGAAAAGGGTTTTCCTAAAAACCCTGACAATATATCTAAAGATGAATTACACGAACATTTTGATTTAGATAAAGACGGGAAGGTTACGCTTGATGAGTATTCTGACCATATAGATTATCATTGTGAAAATCCTGATTTATTAGAAGAAAAATTAGAAGAACAAGATTACGAAAGAGGTTTTAAATATAATAAAGGTGGAGAGACAGGATGGCCTACATATAGAATAAGTGTTTACGAGCAAACGAATAGTGGAGGATATCAATTTGCTCAATCCACAAGTAATAACTTTTTAGAGGCTGTTAAATACGCAACTGACAAAATGAAATCGCAAAGAATCCGTCGTTCTAACACAAAACCTATGTGGGTTAGCATTGATGAGTTTCAAGCAGTTGAAGATAGAGATAATGAACTTTATCCTTATCAAAGTATAGTTCATTTTAGCGAAAAGGAAATGAAGTCGGTATATGAGGATGGAGGCGATGTAGAACAAGCAGGAAAGGGAGGATATGACGAGGCGATAATGAACTCCAAAATAGACAAGACTGCTAACGCCGTAGTAGACCGAATCCCTGTTGCCGCTCCATTCAAAGCATTAGGAGAAGCCGGTAGTAGTATGATAATAGGAGACTCGGAGGGAGAAAGCAGAAAAAAGAAACAAGTAGTAGCGTCCGCCATTTTCGCTCCTCACAAATTAGTTGCTATGAGAAAAGCCAGAGCCGAACAGAACAAATCTTTATCTGAGGAGTTTAAGAGAGGAGGACTAACAAAAGACAAAGCGAAATTAATGCTTGAAGATGGAATTGCTAACGGAAAACCTTTAACTTCAAAACAAAAGAAGTATTTTACAGCAATCGCCAATGGGGCAAAATACTCTAAAGGAGGATACACAAAAGAAGGTGTTAAATTGAGAACAGCCTTAGCCCAAATGAAAAATGTTAAAGACGCTAATGGTTTGTTTGTCTATAATCCTTATTATGAAAAATGGGGATGGATAAACGACTCACAATTAGAGCAAGGCATACTTCCTCACAGGGTTGCTGTTCATTACAAAAAGAATGACGAAAAAGGGAAAGGTTCTTTAGAGAATGTAAATGATTTAATTGTAGTTAGAGAAGGTTATTATAGTCAAGGAGGTTTTTGTTGCGACAAAGAATATGAAAAAAGAGAAAAATCCCGAAATAGTAGAAAAATGAAAAAAGGAGGCTCTGTGTTAGACAATTTAAAGAAAAAATGGAATCTTCAAGATGAGATTATGTATTTAGAAGACGAATTAAGAGATGTTGAGTCAGAATTAAACAATTTGTTTACCGATATGGAGGCAGAGGCTGGAGAGAAAGGAGAAGCGTGGACAGACAAAGATGGCAATAGATATGGCGTATTGATGAATAAGGCGGAATCCAGAAAAGAATCCATCAAAAAATTAATAAAAGATAAGACGGAAAAATGGGATAAACTCGAGCAGAGTTGAAAATAATTCAAGAAAATGAGAATTATATTTTAAAAAATAATATATTTGTAAAATTAAAACGATAGAAAAATGTCAAAAATTGAAGATTTAAAATCAAAGATTAGTGGTCAGAAGGTTCTTTTAAAAAAGTATGAGAAAGCGAACAATGAAAAACTTGTTTCTAAGATGAAAAAATACATTGAAAAAGACTCAGAAAAACTCAAAGAGTTAATGAAATCTGAAAAACCTAAAAAAACTAAAACGAAGAAGAGTGCATCAAAAACTAAGACAAAATTAGCCGGAGGATGGACAAAACAAGAGTGTCAGGATTTTCTTGCCGATTTAGCCAGAAAAGAAGGGTTAGCGAAGAGAAATAAAAGCAAAAATATAGCATCAGGTAGAGCGGACAGCGACGGAACTTTAAAAGCCAGTGCTTCATTAGACAATGAGGCTGATGCGATTGAAAATAAAGCAGATTCTGGACAAACTTTAAATAAAACCGAACAAAAAACGGTTGGAATCAATATAGATAAAATCACAACAGAGTGCGTTAAAATGATTAAAGTTAAGAAAGACGCATCTAAACTTATTAGAGATTTAGTTAGAAATCTGAACTCACTATTAGATGATATTGAGTCAGGTAAGATTCAATATGAAGGATAATTTTATTAATTAAAAACTTTACACTATGTACCCACACCAGGTTTTAATGGAGGATAACAACCTCACGAAAGACAATCTTTCCGAAGAAGGGAAAGGCTATCTTAAAGACTTCAACTTGTATTTAAACGCTATTAATATGAAACTTAAAAGAGCGGCGAAAAAAGGACAAGAAATAGAGGTTTCGACAAATGAAATGAGTAAACTTAATCGTCTTTCAAAATCTGTTGTCGTGCAGATTTATTCAGAAATGAAAAAAGAAATAGAGCAAAACGAGAAAGATAAAATAGAAGAAGAGAGAGTTAAACAAGAGGCAGAAGCCTTAAGAATCGAACAACAAGAAGAGGAAGAGAGGATTCAAGCCGAGAACGAAGAAAGAAAAAAACAAGAAGAGATAGCAAAAAAGAAAGAAGAAGAGATAGCGAAAAAGAAAGAAGAAGAGAAACAACAACCTCAATCTACTCAACAACCTCAACCTGCTCAACAACAACCGCAAGTCACCTCAGAGCCAGACGACTCTGATGATTTAATGGATTTCTTCTTTTAAAAATCTATTCTTATGACACGAACAAGAAAAAAAAGAACAAAAAAAAATCCGTCTTTTCAAACAACCACGCCTAATCATAAATACGGATTAGTACCTGTAAATAGTCTGACTTATGGTAATCCTAATGCCTTGCAAAGTTTATTAGTAGAAAAGGTTGGACCTTTTGATTCTCTCGCTAATCATTTTATGAAGAAGCCTTATCCTGATAATGATGGTAAATACGCTCAGAATGAATTAGTTAAAATTACTGAGTCAATGAAGAAACTTGAACACGAAAAGATTATAAGTATGTGTCTTGGATTTGATGAAGATTTAAAAGGAATGTGTGAAGATATGGCGAATAAATGCGGTATGGAGAACTCACAGCAATTTGTTAAAAGTGTGTTTGATGATATAGGAACAATCATAATGAAGTTGAAATTCTTTTATAACAGGATTCGTCCTTATCAATTAGCAAATATCTATCAATATCCGTTGAATCCTATGCCTACTACTTCTGCTCAATCACCATCATATCCGTCTGGACATACAATTCAATCTAAAGTGATAGCCGATATATTAACTTTTAAATATCCCGACCAATCATCTCCATTAGAAAAGTTTGCTGAAAAATGTTCTGAATCTCGACTTATTTTAGGTGTTCATTATCCTTCTGATGCTGTATTCGGACTTCAAATAGCGTCTGTTATTGGTAAAGATGAAGGATTTAGACAGAAGTATTATAATCAAAAAGTGTTAAGTTCTGAAAACAATCACTTAGACTCTTATCAGCAACAGCCTACTCAACCACCTCAGCCTGGTCCTAATCCAAATCACCCTATGAGACCAAATGACAGAGGACCGCAAAACAGAGGGCCTTTTAATAATAGTGTTGGTCCTACGCAAAATGTAGGAGCAGGAGATGAAAGTGGCGTGTTCGGAGGATTACCTACTCAACCTCCACCGATAAATCATCATTTAAAAGATGAAGAAGTGTTTGGAGGACTACCAAGACAACCTCAGAACGGCTAATGTGGAGAAGAATAATAAAATTTATTTTAAAACTAAAAAAGATGAAACAAGAAAAAGAAAAATCTAAATTTCATTGGATTTTAGATGCAGGGCACGGTGGATTGCATCCAGAAACAGGAGAGTATCAAACTAAAGGAAAACGAAGTCCTACTTTTCCTCCTACAAGTGAACACGCAGGACAAGTTCTGTACGAAGGAGTTAGAAACAGAAGAATTTTAAAATGCTTGGCTGAGTTGCTATTTGAAAACAACATTGACTATTCTATCGTTTCTGAAGACTGGAAGGATAATTCATTAAGTGATAGAGTCTCTAAGGCGAATAAAATTGCTGAAGATAAAGACAACTGCATTTACCTGTCTATTCATCATAACGCTTATGGGAAAGGATGGAACAATGCTAACGGAATCTCAACTTATCATCATCCGAAGTCAGATAAAGGCTTTCGTTTAGCACAGATTTTTCAACAACACAATGTTGATAAAATGGGCTTTAGGAACAGAGGAGTGAAAAATGCTAACTTTTATGTTTTAAAATACACGAAAATGCCAGCAGTTTTAACTGAAAATGGCTTTATGACTAACTTAAAAGACGCAGAAATCATAATGACTGACGAAGGAAGTTATGACTTATCTCTTTCTCATTTTGAAGCAATACAAGAGGTGAACGAGAGAGGATTGAAGTTTTTATAAAAAAAAATAAATTTTTGAGGAGTGTAATTAAAAAATATGTATCTTTGTCAAGTAATAAACTATGTTTTATACAGGTTGAAAATTACTTTTCATAATCCGGTTAGTGCCGGATTTTTTTTTATCTATGATTTACAGAAAAGAAATACCTAACCCAATAGAAAAGATAGTATTAGGAAAGAAAAAAAAATCTACTTACTACTTAACGGCTAATTTATTTTATAGTAGTGTTCATTTTGCAGTTAGAAAAAAAGTTGTTGATGAGGTTAAAAGATTTCTAACTCCTTATCTGCTTGATTGTCCAAGACTGGATAAAAAAATAAGCATTTCAATCGGCTATCAAACCCCGAAAAATACAAAATTTGATTTAGACAATAAAGCGTTTTTTTGGCAGAAACTCATATGTGACCTATTGCAATCTCTTAATAAAATAGAGGATGATAATATTGATTACATCAGGCAGATACATTATTTTTATGCGAAAGGAGACTCAAAAATAATTTTACAGATAAACCAATTGTAATTTCAATTTTTTTTATCTACTTTCGTTGCAATTAATAACCACCATTAAAAATAATTTTTGTGAAACACACTCACTCTGTTGAATTGATAAAACTCTTAATGCAATCCGTTAATGAGAAAGGAGTTGAGAAAACAAAAAAAATATTACTAAAAGGAATAGAAGAAGGGAATGAGAATGGAGACAGAGTAATGTCTTTCATTATTCAATTAATTTGTAAAAACTTTCAACTATCAGAGAGTGAATTATTTTTAGGGAGAAGCAGAAAGTCAGGAACAAGAACTAAAGCCCGAGCAATGCTTATTTATATGTTTCATACTCAACTTGATTTAAGTCAATCAAAAATATCTCAAATTTTTAACATTAACAAAGCCACCACTTCGAGAGATATAAAATATATGCAGTCATTAAACATAAGATTTTCTGAAGAAAAAAAACAATTAGATTTAAAAGACAAAATCAACAAAGAGATAGAACTTTTTGTAGAAAATAAAAAATAATATGGCAGAAGAAACTAACACACCAGACTACTCCAACTTATCTACACCTGATAACTTTAATCCTTTTGATGAGCCAGTTGTAGAGAGAGAATATACAAAACCTCAAGTGTCTTATGACCCTAACACCATCACAAGCATACCTGAGCCTTCATATCAACAGCCAAATTTAGATAAACTTCAAGACGAGGATTACGAAGAAGAAGAAGCACCAAAAAAGAAACCTAAAAAAGGTTTTGGAAGTGATGACCCTTTTGTCAATAAAGATTTAGAAGAATACAGCAAAAAAGATAGTGAAGAGGCTTCAGCACAATTAGTAGACACTTTTTTAGATGGTTATAAAGTTGCTCATACTATTGGTCAAAGATATTTTACAATAGGAGAAGAAGAGATTGTTAAAAAGGCAATAAAAGGAGAATTAAATCCTGATATGAGAATACCAATCTCTCAAACTCAAACTATTTCGTGTAGAGAGTTTATACAAGAATATAACAATCAAGTAACCGAGGTTTTAGTTGTTGACGAAGAGTTTGTAGAAAAAGTTAGACCTGTTATGATTAGAGTTTTTTCAGCACGAGGCTACGGAATGACAGACGAGCAGTTTTTAATGTTTGCATTTGGAAAAGATATAGTTTCAAAAGGAGCCCAACTATTTACATTTAAGAAATCTTTGCAAAACTCATTAAAAATGATGACAAAAATGTATAACGAACAAGTACAAGCGGCTTACAACAATCAAGCGCCTCCACCACCGCCACCTTCTTCACCTCCGCCTTCGCCACCTCCTCAAGGAGAACCTACAATGCCTCCAGATGTAAACACAACTGAAGAAGTGTTAGAGGCTATACAAAAAAATCAAGAAATGCAACAAGATATTGAGCCTTCATCCAATGAATTGGAAGAAGAGGAAGTGTTTGGAGGTTTACCTGCTCAAACTCAGCAAGAACCAGAGGTTTTTGGAGGATTACCTACACAACAACCCCCAAATGACGAGCATATAATGGGAGGGGTTCCTATGAGTCCTGAAGAGGCAAACAGAATATCTACCTCTACAATGCACGAAGAGATGGAAGATGAGATAACACCCAAAAGACGAAGAGGTCGTCCAAGAAAGAAAATAAAGCAAATCGCACCCACAGAGATTGATGAGAAAGAAAAACCTTCAATTATAAATGTTGATGAAAATAAAGACACAACTGAGTTAGACTTAAATCAAGGTTTTGATATAGAAGACGCTAAAGAAACAGAAGAGAAATGAAATTAGGAGTGTCATACAATGTTTTTGATGGTGAAGAACTTTTACGACACTCTATTTTATGCATAAGAAAATATGTTGATTTTGTGTGTGTAGTTTATCAAAACACTTCTAACTTTGGAGAAGAAAGAGATGATTTAGAAGAGATTTTATGCGACTTACAAGAAGAAGGACTTATAGATTATTCTATTCTTTATAAACCTAAAGTTGTGAAAGGCTCAGGAGCCGGACCTTTCAATGAAATACGAAAAAGAAATATAGGCAAGTATATATGCAAGGAGAGAGGTTGCACTCATCATATAACTATGGATTGTGATGAAATGTATGTGCCTGAAGAATTTAAAAAAGCAAAAGAATTAGTGCAAAAAAGAGATTGCGACACTTCATATGTGCATTATGTTAATTATTATAAAAAACCTACCTTGCAGTTCTCTCAGTCTAAAGAAGGGTTTTTCAGTTATGTTTCATTTATTGTTAAATGTGATGATAGAAATTACGGAGAAGGCAAAGTTCCAGTATTATTAGACCCTACCCGAAAAATACATCCCGATAAGTTTATTATTTTTTCTAAAGAAGACATACAAATGCATCACTATGCTTATATAAGAGGTTCTGAGAAAAGTTTAAGAAGAAAAGTAGAAAACTCTTCGTGTAAAACTTATATGCCTGGTATGGAGAAATGGAATGATGAAATTATAGAAAGACATAAAAACTATAAAGATGGAGATAAGGCTATGATTCCTAATCTACCTACTGAAAAATCAGAAAGCGAACTTATAAAAGTAGAAGACAAATTAAATTTAGAAATAAATTATGTATAAGTTGAAAATTAAAATTAGTATTAACCAAAAATAACAATTATGAAAACATTTGTGATTATCTTATCTGTTGTTTTGTTTATACTCTCTGTTTCTTATTATTTCAGTCGTTGTAAATCCGAAGACTGCACAAATAAAAAGAAAGACAAAAGAGTGGTAGGAATCAAAAGAGCAAAAAAGAATTTACATCCGGTTATCAATCGGAATGTAGATAGAGATTCAAAAGGTCGTTTTGTAAAAAGAGTGTCTTAGTATATGAAATATAGAACTCCTCGAGTTCTTGTTTGTGGACCTCAGTCAGATGTAAAAAAATATTGTTTTGACGAATGGGCTGAAAATGTAAAAAGTTTCACCTATCCTAATTATGATGTTTTTTTAGCAGACAATTCTTTAACAAAGGAGTTTAGTGAATATATTAAAACTAAAGGTTTTGATTGTATTAACATCACCGAAGAAGATAATAAAGACTCCGTTCTTAAAAGATTAGCCATCAGCCACGAGTTGTGCAGACAATACGCTCTAAGACACAAATATGACTATATTTTGCATTTAGAAACTGATGTTTTTCCTCCTGCAGATGTTATTGAAAAACTTATGTTTGAAGGAAAGGATATTATAGGAGCCTTGTACCAACTAAGTGATGATGCGGCGAGAACACCTATGCTTAATCGTATATCCTCTGACACAGAAGAGTACAGAGTTTGCACTTATGGAGGATATAATAATTTTATGATTACAGGTAAGTCTGTTCAAACATTATCAGCAGGCTTGGGTTGTGTTTTAATGAAGAGAAAGATATTTAATAAGTTCGCCTTCAGACATATCGAAGGAGCAAATTGGTTTCCTGATGTCGTATGGATAAACGACTTATATGCAAAAAAAATACCCTACTACGCCCATACAGGGATAATTTGTAAGCATAAAAACTCTAATTGGGGAGTGTTTGGAAAAGATTATAAATAAAAGAACAATGACAGGAGAACAATATAAAGAGATGATGAAAGTGTTAAAAGAGATACTAACAGAATTAAAAAAGATTAAACTAAAGAAATAACAATATGGATTCATTTAAAAAAAATATAACCAACATCAAAAAAGAGGATAGAGATAAATACTTCAACTTTCAATTACCTCAAGACTTACAAAAAGAGTATGGACATAAAGTTGCAGGGGTTGACACTTCAATGAAAGGAGTTAAAAAAAGATTAGAACAGCAGTTAGAAACACGAAAAAAATATGTGGAACTTTTAGAACAAAAAGAAATTTCGATTAAAAAGTTCATTAACAAACCAAGCGAGGAAAACAAATTGACGCTTGAAATAGCAAACGCCAAGGTTGATTTGCACAATATAGAAGTAGAAATAACAGCCCAGAAAAATGTTTTTGTAGACACTTATATGTATTATAAAGAGGATTTTCTCAAAAGATTTAAAGAAGATAAAGGGAAAAAATCAAGCGTTTTTAACAAAAAGTAAGTTAGTGTCAAATAAAAATAAAATATATGATTGTTTTCTTTTCTTTAATGAGTTAGAATTATTAGAAATACGACTAAATGTGTTAAATGATGTGGTGGATTATTTTGTGTTAGTCGAGTCTACTAAAACCTTTACCAATCACGATAAACCTTTACATTATAAAGAGAATAAAGAAAAATTCAAAGATTTTAACGATAAAATAATTCATATCATTGTAGACGACCATCCTCCTTATCAAGCAAAAAAGAATCAAGTTGGAGATATTTGGGAGTATGACTTTTATCAGAGAAACCAAATAACAAGAGGATTAGAAAAAGCAGATGATGAGGATATTGTTATTCTCTCTGATTTAGATGAAATTATAAACCCTAAGGTTATATCTAAAATAACTAAAGAGACCGATATAGTATCTTTACAGATGTATGTTTTTTATTATTATTTGAATTTCCTAAGACTTGAGAGAGAATACACCCCAAAAGTTTTTAGAAAAAAACACTTACAAGACTATACTCCTCAGGAAATAAGAGATTTGACAGGCGCAATGAAGGTTTATCCAAACGCAGGATGGCATTTTTCTTTTTTAGGAGGAGAGGATAAGATAAAATATAAATTGCAGAACACCGCTCATCAACAATATAATACTGAAAAGATTGTTAGCGAGATAGAGTATAAAATGAATAATGGTATAGACTTATTTGACAGAGCCATCAAAATGACGGTTATAGATGTAGATGAAAATTATCCTGAATACATACTTAATCATAAAGAAAAGTATAAGCATTTAATAAAAGGCAAATAAAATGAGAGAACCTAAATTAGGAATGGCTGTAGGAAAGAAAGGGATAGGAAAAACCTATCAAACTAAATTATTGTTAGAGTCATATGTTTTTGGTAATCCAGCCAAAGAAGTAAAAGCAAGAAAAGTTTTAATTTTAGATGTGAATGACGAGTTTACTGACTATAAAGCAATCTCAATGAAGGACTTAGTTAAATTCTCGGTAATGCCTCACGCAGAAATCAGGCGAGTTCGTCCTTTTAATGAAACCACAGGAATTCGACTTACTTTGAACGAAATAGCGGATTGTCTGTGGGATATACTCCATTACTTCAGGGGAGGAATGTTGCTTATTGAAGATATAAATAAGTATGTTTCTGACTTTCTTCCTAACGACCTTGTTGGAGCCATCTGCTCAAACAGACACACAGACTTAGATATTATTATGCATTTTCAAAGCATAGGAAGAATAACAACTAAGATATGGCAAAATGCAAATTGGCTAAGATTTCATAAAAATTCAGACTCCGTAGAAAGACATAGAAATAAATTTCCTGATAAATACGAATTGTTTAGTATTGCTGAAAACATAGTAAACTCTCAGTATTTTAATGAAAATAAATACTATTATATATATGTAGATTTAGATGATGAAAAAATAAGAGGCAAGATTACATCTCATATGAGAGATAATGCGATTGACGAATACTTGTCTAAAAATTATAATGCGATAGTAAAACCTGCTATCAATAAGAAAAACTTAACAGATGGTAGTAAAATTGACAAAGAACAAGCGATACAAGAAGTTAGAGCCAGAATAAAAAAACAATACTTTACAGACATCAAATAATAACAACATAAAAACAATAAAAATGTATAGATATGATATAATAAACGCCTTAATAAAAAAGAATAAGTATAAAAACTACCTTGAAATAGGAGTGAGAGATAATCATTGTTTTAATAAAATTAAAATAAAAGACAAAAGCGGTGTAGACCCTATGCAGGATGATTGGGAGATAGCAAAAGGCGAAAAAGTAGGGTGGGACCATTCTAAAGTTCCTGTTAAATATAGAATGACATCTGACGAGTATTTTGAAAAACACAATACAAAATATGACATTATATTTATAGACGGACTCCACGAAAACGAACAAGTTTATAGAGATATACAAAATTCTTTAAAATGTTTAAACAAAGGGGGGACTATACTTATGCACGATTGTCTGCCGCAAAAAGAAGAACATCAAAGTTATCCAAGAGTTTCGGACCATTGGAATGGAGATGTATGGAAGGCGTTTGTGAGAGTAAGAAGTGAAAGAAAAGATGTAGAAATGAGCGTAATTGATACTGATACCGGAGTAGGAATGATAACATTCGACAAAAAGGATAAACCTGCTATTGAAGTAGAGCCTACACTTGATTGGGAAAATTATGTGAAAAACAAGAAAGAATGGATGAACATTAAGAGCGTGGATTATTTTGTTTTAGACACAGGGGAAGAGTTTTTTCTCAACAAAAGAGTTCAAACTTTTTTACATTCTGGATGTTTAGGAGATGTTATTTGGTCTTTACCTTTTATAATCTCTAAAGGGGGAGGAGATATATATTTGAGAAATCACAACAAATTAAGTGCTACTAATCAAAATTATAGGGGATTATTTAGAATTTTAGTTTGTCAGCCATACATTAATAAAGTTCATTTATATCCTATTGAGTTTGGAGAAAAAGATATAAATACAAGCACAGGAGTTATTAACACTCAGACAGAAGTGAAATATAATCCAGACATAGAGTTGGATTTTGATTTAGATTATTTTAGAATATCTCCTCATTTAGGAAAAGAACATCTAATCTCTTCTTATTTTACTGCTAATAGTAGTAAACCTGAACCTTTGCCTCTACCTTATTTAGTAGTGGACGAGAATTATAAGTTCACACATAAAGAATTGCAGAAAAAAGTAGAAATTCCCAAGGGGAAGTTTAATGTTTTTCATATTACGCAGAGATATAGGTGTGAATACGATTGGGGAAAACTCATAAAAGAACAAAAACACCCTAATTATTTTATTGGACTCAAAGAAGAATATGATGAGATTGTAAAAGATTATGATGTAGCCAAAGAATTAAATCATATTGTAACCGCTGATATGTATGATATGGCTATTCTTATTAAAAAATGCGAAAAGTTCTTTTGTAATCCTTCTGTTGGACATTGCTTGGCTGTGGGAATGACTAAAGAATATTTCTTAGTGAAAAATCCTAAACAAGGAGGTGTGAAAACTAATCTTCCTTTTGAAAACATAATAAATGAATAATTTTTCATAATTTTGTCCCTATGAAAAAGAAGAATATAGGATGGATTGTCGGTGTAAGCACTTTTGCTTTATTTATGACTGAAGGTATAGTTCATTATAATATGGGAGTCCGAGCAGACGACCCAAAGAAAAAATTTCATATCCCTAATCGAAACGCTTTAGGAGAGATTGCTTTAATTGTAGGTATTTTTTCTATTCTTAATGGAGTAATTGTTAACGAGATTAAAAAAGTAATTTAATTTCAACATAATTTCAACTCTTTTTCGCAAACCTACCTGATAAGGAGGTGATTTTACTTTTAAAGTAAACAAAATCTGTTTCAGATATTATCTTTAAAAACTCAATCCTAACCTATTCAATCTTCTAAATTTGTCCTGTTAAAAAATGGCTGGCGCTATTTAATTTTAAAATAAATCTTTAGTAAGATGGATATGAAAAGTGGTAAAAGTTCTAAAGGTGCTTTGATGTCAGGAGTGAAGGTTGCATTAGCCGTAGCAGGAGGAATCCTACTTGCGGCATTCATCCAGAAGCAAATGACGGCAAAAGCAACGGAAGACGCAGAGTAGACAAATTTAGATAGAGAGTAATTCCTACGGGTTTCTCACTTGAAAACTATGACTCCTGGTCGAGCCAACGCTCCCGGTAGAGAGAATAGCAGAGTAAAGTAAAAGATTTAAGTTTAGTATAAGACGAATAGAGTTTATGTTAATTGATTATTTAACCAAAAAAAATTAAAGAAAAAATGGAAAATTTAGACCGTTATTTCTCTGATGCAGAAGAAAACATCTCAAATGAGTTTATGTCAGCAAATGGCGTAAATGAGTGGGATGACTCCTTTGACTTTGGTGGTAATGAAGAAGAGTATTATAACGCTTCGGGAGATGCTGATGCCAGTTCATCTCAACCGTATATTATATCGTTATATAATTCAAGTTCGCAAGACCTTTCAAGTGTAATTGTTGGTGCAGCCTATTCAGCAATTTCAACTATTGGAACAACTGCGGAATTAGGTAATACAGCAGGTGTCTCATATACTATGGGTATTTCTGGTGTTACCTACCTTGAATGGTTATGGCAAACGACTACAAAACCTTTTGTGGTTGGCTTAACCTACTTACAAATGGACGGAAGTTCATCTGGAGTTCTTCAAACTATCGTTGTAAAAGTAGTAGATGCAAACGGTAATCAACAACAAAAAACTCTTGTCCCTACGATTGACCCGTACCAAAACCAGACGGATATCACGGTTTTGAAGCATACTTATAAATTCGATGGATTTACAAGTTTAACGGTTAATAGTATTGCTACGACAAAAACTCTTAAGATATACTTATTCCCAAGTGAAACTGCTTCGGCAGGTAGAGCATTAACGGGTAATTCTATCGCAAGAGGTTATAGCAATCCAAATGTAGTAAGACAGGACAAAATTGTTCTTGGTCAAGGCGTTGCTCGAGCATTAAGAGGATAAATCATTAAGATTTAACACTTAATAAATTGAAAATTAAATGGGGTTAGACATTTGCAGAGGCATTTGTTTAAACCCCATTTTTTAATTAAAAAGAAAAAAAGATGACATTGTACGACTATATATCAACCAACAATCCTTATGAGGCTAATAATCTTTTAAGGAGTTATGGGTTTAGAGATAGTGATAGTATTTCTACTATTTCAAGTCGCTTAAAGATGATTGTAAGAAATCATAAAGAAGAAGGATTAAAAGAAGTTTCTCAATTACATCCTGACATAGAATTGCTTTCCGCTTTTGTGGGAGGGATAGAGACAGAAGATAAGTTTTTAAACGCAACAGGAAGAACGCCAGACTTTGCCGACCCAAATAGATATGGTCAAAGTAATATGGACGGATTCAAAGAAAGTGTAGTTGAGCCAGCGACTAACTTTGCAAATGAGAGAATCCAAGATTTAAAAGAGATTCAGAAAGAAGCGTTAGTTGAGTTAAACAGAATAAAAAGAGACATAGAAAAGCAAAAAGAACAGAGATATAAAGACAGAAGTAGACGCCAGCGTCCTAATCTGCAAAATGGTATAGATTTATCCACGAACACTATGTTGATGTTAGGGATAGCGTTTGCCATCGGATATTTAATTGGAAAAAAATAAAATATGATTTATGAAAAACATAAGTTATTTGAAAATATAAACAACCTAAAAGGAACAAAAGATATGAGAATTTCAAGAGAGTTAATATTATCAGAGATAAGTAAAGTCATTTTATCACGACCTCACGAAGTAAAAAGAGCGTTAGTGGATTGTGGAGTGGCTGTATCTGACCGTCCTTCAAAAGTTCAGTTAGTTAAAAAAGTTAGTTTCAATGTAGCGAGAAGTAGATGTTTGAGATATAATTTAGGAGTGTTAATTATGAATAATCAGATGCCTTTTGATGATGGATATTCTAACAAATCAGGAGGTAACGATTGGGGAGGAGTGATAGGTGATGTTATTGGAACAAGTTTTGGCATTTGGCAGACAAGCCAACAAAGAAAAGAAGGTGCGGCTCAAAGGGCTCACGAAATGAGTCTTGCTCAGAAAAATTCTGAAATAATGTTAAAACAAATGGAACTTCAATCACAATTATCGACACCAGGACCAACACAAGCAGGAGTTGGAGGTTCAAGCACTACGGTAATGTTGCTTTTAGGAATAGGAGTTATAGGAATTATTGGGTTTGTAATTTGGTCGAGTCGTAAGAACAAGGCAGGTGGAGGAACGGCGCCAGTTGTAGTAGCGGCTCCTCAACCAACGGCTCAAATAGCAGGTTAGTTCTTTTTATAGATGTTTGATGATATTGAAGAAATAGGTTTTGATGACAATAGGAATATCTCACAAACCAGGCAAAAAGTACCTGAGAGTGTTCAGAATGGAATAAACACTATTGTTAACAAAGAAAAGGCGTCATTAGTTAAAGATGACACCAAAGAAATGATAAAAGGCGGAGTTTTAGGAGCCGTGATAGGAGCAATTATTTGCTTGTATAGAAGAAAGAGTGTTTGGTTAGGAGTTTTAGCAGGAGGTTTAGCAGGAGGATACCTAACTAAAGAAGGAATTGTTGATTTGAGCAAGAAAGAAAAAAGCAACTCAACTGAAGAAACAAAAGAATGAAAGTCAGTATAGCAGGACTAAGTCTGGACAAGAAGAATTTAGGAGCGGTGTCTATCTTAGTTGGCTTGATGATTGTAGCAGGTATAGTGAAATAAGGATATATGAATTTATTATTTAAAGCAAAACAGAAGGCGTTAACACTAATGATTGAAGTGGCGACAGCAAAGCCTGAAAAAATCCAGGTTGTCGTTAAAGACATCAATAAGCCTGATACTAAATATACGGACAGATACTCTACGATTGATGGAGTTCAGCAGTTTTATGTAAGAATGCCTATATCTCCTTATGAAGCCTTAGTTAGTGTATATAATGTCGCTAATGGTAATTTAAAACAAGGAGAGGATCCAAGTTTTAAAGTTGTAAAAGTAGACGCCAGACCTTTACAAAGAAAAATGGATTGTGTAGATTGGAGTAATCCTAAAATTAGAGATTTTGTAGGATTTGCTCAACAATTTAGTAATAATGCAGGGATTTTAAGTGCAGGGAAATATCCAAACGGAAGCACTTATATTTCTGACGAAGGTAATTTTAGAATAGATTATTTTGACAACATAAGAAGTAAAGCAGGACGAGTTATACCAACTCCTGCAAGAATCAGTCAAACTAAAGGAATTATTCAAGTTAGTAAAGAGCATTATAAGAAGTTTACCGTTCCTATGAGAATGGCTATTTTGCTTCACGAGTTTTCTCATTTCTATTTGAATGAAAATATAGAAGATGAAACAGAGGCGGATTTGAATGGATTGTTAATATATCTCGCTTTAGGCTACCCGAGAATAGAGGCGTATCAGAGTTTTCTTACAACATTTAAAGATACTCCTACGCCACAGAATAAAGAGCGTTATGAGGTTTTACATCAGTTCATAACGAATTTTGAAAGAAATAAATTTTGCACTACACATAATAGTCCTATGTTGCAGGCAAGTAGTTAAAAAATAAAAAACAAAAATTTTAAATTATGAAAGTTAAAAGAAGAAAAGTTAAAAGATATAGAAAGTTTACCGGCGAAGATAATGGTAACGGTAATGGTAATGGAGGTTCAAATTACGCTTCAATGCCAGCAAGTCAATATATTATGGGATTAATAGGAGTAGGTGTACTATTTTTTGTCGTAGGATATGGATGGGAAAAAGGTAAAACAACAGCATAAATAAGAAATTATGAAAAAAATTGAAGAGAAATATTTGAATTTTGATGGAGTGTCTTCTGAAGTTCCGAATGATATGCCTTGGGGTCAAACTAACTGGTCAAATTTGACTGGTACCGACTGGCAAGAAGAAGGTTATTCAGGAACCGGATGGCAAGACGCTAACTTAAATGCATCAGGAGACGCCGCCATAAGACTTTTACCGCCTGACATATACGGAAGAAGTGAGGAAAAACAACCACTTCACCGACCAGGTAGACGCTCTGCCTTAAATGCGACAGGAGATGGTGGATGGAAACCAGCACCGCCTTTTTTCAATACACCACCAACACAAGATAGACGCTCTGCAAAAGGAGAAACAGGATTTTATGTTACCTCGCCAGATGCACCATATTCAAATTTTCTTCCGTCAAACAATCAACAACCATCTATAACATTAGAGCATCATCATCAACTAAGTCCAAATATGGTGTTAGGAGATAATGACAATAGCACAATGCCAGATAGTGATATATGGAGTAATCATCCTGGTTTTATTGGTGGTACTTGGTGGAAAGATTTTTGGTTTCCTAAAAAAGCGGAAGCCGAAAGAGCGGCGAAGGCTCGTGAAAGTATTGATAGTAAATATCCTATAAGCGGTTCTTGTGATGTCTTGACAGCGACAGCCGAGTCAATTAACGCTGATTTGGCTCATCACGCCAAAGCAACGAAAAGAGGACCGAAAAGAATAGCAAAAAGGAATATACCGATATTAAACAATAAGTTAAAAACCGTGGTAACGAATAGAGATATTCAATGTGAGAGTGAGGCTCAAGACCAGTTGCAAGACGATAAGTTAGATATGTTTATGCAATCTCAAATGCAACAGCCTGAGCAAAAACAAGGAGTTAGTGCGACAAATGTTATTTTAGGATTAGTAATAATTGGAGGGTTAGTTTGGGGAATATCTCGATTAGCGAAACCTCAAGCGCCTGTTGTAGTGGCGGCTCCAGTAAAATAAAAATGAATAGAAATTTAAAAAATATAAGTTATGTCATTAGTTTGTGATGGAGACAGGAGATGGTGGACAGGACCAGGAGTATGTCAAGGAGGAACACGAGCAGGTGGTTCTTCACGAGGTAGATTTGCAGTAAATCCTACAACTATTAGACCTGCAGACAGAAAGAGACCAAACACAAGAATGGTAGATGCTCTTCCTGATGAAGATTTACACTTTAGTGGATTTGATGGTTCTAATCGAATGTTTCTCGATAATGATGGAGGGCCAACAGACTTGTGGTTTAATCAGACAGGAAGTAATACAATTAAGGTAGGAGCAGACACTTATTCTTTTGAGCCTGTATTGAGTTGGAATCCTGGTTGTGATACGATGGACCAAGGTGGTGACGGAATTTTTCCTAATCCAAATTGCGAGTCAAAACCTGGTGTTGGCGGAGTTCCTGGTTTAGGAGTTTCTGCTTTAAGATGGAAGAATGGCCAAATGTATTAAGAATAAAATAAAAACAAAAAACAAAATATATGTCAAAAATAATGAAGTGTAATGGTCAGTATGTAGCAAACGACCCCTGTTATCCTGTTTGTAGTCTTCCTGATGGAAGCGGATGTGATTATGCAGGAGTGTTTGGTGGAGGCTCTTTAGGAGGACCAACAGAAAACTATACTATAACAACAGGAAATGCAGTAACCGGGAACACATCAACAAGAAGTGTGGTTCCGATGATAGACCCTTATCAAAGTATTACTCCAAGTCAAATGAGTAGTTTCGATGGCTCTAATAGATATGGAATGGACAATGATAATGGTCCAACAGATTTATGGTTTAACACTTCAGGTTATTAGAAATAAGATATAATAAAAAAAAAGAATATGTGGTTAAATGACGATTTTACAAATAATTTGACTGATGACACTCAAGTAGAGAGTTATTCAGACTCAAACTTCTTAAATCACCCTGGTTTCCTTGGAGGAACCTGGTGGAAAGATTTTTGGTTTCCCAAGAAAGCGGAAGCCGAAAGAGCCGAAAAGAACTTAGGAGATATAAAGGCAAGTTGTGGTTCTAATTTTGCTGATATGGATTGCGCCGGGTTAAATGACGCTTATTGGTGTTTAGATGACGCCAAACAAGATGCTTTAGCCGGTTCTACTTCAAGTAGAGGGGCGAGAAGAGTGAGAGATAGAGCATTAGGAAATATAGGACCTTTACTTAATTCAGTAGAGAATTATCAAAATAGTAGAGATTGCGAAGGAGGAACATCTGGTTTAGACCAGGCGTACCAAGATATAGACTTATATCAAAGAGAAATTGCAGAAACAAATTTAGCAAACGAACAGAGATTAGCAGAACTTCAAAGCCAAACTCAGTTAATGTTTATGCAACAAAAAATGGCAGCCGACAAAGAAAAGAAGACTCTTATGTATGTAGGAGCCGGTATCATTGGAGTTATGTTAGTAGCAATGATGATAAAATCAAAAAATAAAACACAAATAACAACAAAATAAAAATGAAAGAAATGACAGCAAATCAAATTTACAAGTTATCTGGTTCAAAAACGCCTTTCAGCGAATGGATAGGAGAACAAAAAACTAAGTATGGAGAAAAGTTTATTGAAAACGAACAATTTATCAATATGTCAGGTAATGTGAACTTTACTGATGATGGACAACCTCGTTCTCAAGAACAAGTTATTTTAGACAATGCAGACGAGAATATTCACTATCCTGAAGGAGGAGGTGTTTCAGGAGAGATAAATCTTGGTAAAACTACCGTGTCAGGAAGTGCAGGAGTAAGTAATTTTCCAACAACTAAAGTGGCTATGGTAGTCGGAGGACTTGTATTAGCGTGGTGGTTGTATAAAAAATACGGAAAATAAGAAATTATGGAAAATAACACTAAAATCTTAATTGGTGTTGGCGGATTAGTAGTAGTTGGCGTAGGTGTTTGGTTGATAACTCGACCAGGCAAGAATGAAAATACAAAAATCAATTACAATTCTGATTTAAACGACCCTTCTACTAATGCTACCGATAGTTTAGGTACTATGTGGGGGAATTTAATTACATCTATTATAGGGAATATCAATAAGAATCCTAATAGTGTTGATTGTACAGGTGTGCCAGCAGACCCTTATACTGCGGATAGTGTTAATAAGGCTGACTATTCTTCTTCTGAAGTTGAAAAGATGCAAAAGTGGCTCTCTGACACAAATTCTACCGTAAAAGGAATAATAGACAATTCAGGAGGTGTAGATGGAATTATTGGACCTGGATTTAAACAAGCCTATAATGCAGGTAGAAAAGGTTGTTATTTTACAGGAATTAAAGATTTAGAATCAAAATCAGGATTATAATGGGATTTATAAATAATACGAAAGACGCTTTTTTACCCACTTCTCATCCGTGGGACGATACTTCAACGACATATTCTATGCCGACTCAGAAGTCTCCAAAACGCAAATTGCAAGAACTTTCTTATGAGGACTTAAAATCTATGTTAGACGAGATGACTTATCAGCACGACAGGATAAGTTCGACTGAAATAGGTGATGCAATGAGAGTAAGTTTGGAAGATAAGATGAGGGCTGTAATTCACGAGTTAAAAGAAAGAGATGATTTAGAAGGAGCGACTTACGAAGAAAGGAATGATTCTTTTGAAGAGCCTCTTCCTCAGTTTTATGAGTATGAAGAAGATATACAGCCAGAGCCAATCTCTCCTCCATTTATGGATGCTGATGATATGGATATGGGAGATGACGATTTAGATATGTTTGAACCTAACGAAGCAAATGAAATTGTAAGACCAGTTATAGTAGAACAAGAAGAAGAAGAAGAAGATTATGAGGACGAATTATTAGAAGACGAAGTACCTCCTCAGAATGACACAACAAACTTTTTACTTGGTGCTTTAATTGTAATAGTATTGATAGCAATAACAAAAAAATAAAAAAATGGATAAAGGAACAAAAATGATAGTGTTAGCCGGTGTTTTAGTCGCAGGTTATATGTATTATAAGAAAACTCAAGAAGAAGAGGTTTCTCAAGACGAAGACTTGAAAGACGAAGAAGATGCGGAAAACGCCAAACAAGAAGCACCAGATGAAGTGCCGGGTTGTATGACTCAAGGTTCTCGAAATTATAATTCTGACGCAACAAAAGATGATGGTTCGTGTTTACCGCCTTTAACCTGTCTACCTGCTATGGATTCAGAAGGAGGAGGTGTAGGGAAATATATAAGTGTTGACGGAGTGAATACTCCAAAAAATATTGAAACACAAAGAAGGCAACAACTAACAGACGCTAATCTAAATGTTGGAGACACGATAGAGTTTGATGGAAGACCTTTAGTGATAAAGAAGTTTTGGGTAGATGCCGCTGGACTTAAAGGTGCTATTCAGGTTGAAAATCACCAGGCTGAGATTGGTTCTCACGGATATACTGCTAATTCAAAAATTTGTTTCTAAAATGAATACAACCGCTTGTTTAAATATCCCAGGAGTTAATAGTAGTGCGGCGCAATGGAAAGCGTGGCACCAAGCCTTAAAATCCTGCGTAGGGAAAAAGAACGCAAATCAGTTGTTTTTAATGCAGTATGATAAAGTGGGATATGACAGCACAACAGAACTTAGAAACTATATGGAAGGTCAAGGAGTAGACTTAGATAGAGATGTTTTAGATAGATTGACCGATACAGGAATGGGAGTGTATAATTGGGCTGGAGGAGCGTTTGAGTTCACATCGGGAGTCGCAATGATAGTTGTGGTTATGGTTTTAGGAGCGATTGGAGTTCTTTTATATAAGATGTCGCAAGACCCTGATACAGCAGTCAGAGTTGGCTCAGCAGTAGCCACGAGAGGTAAATCAGAAATGTTAACAGGAGTAGGTACGAAAAAAATAGGAAACTAATGAATAGAGCAGACACTATAAGAATAGCCTCAGGAGTAATAATACTCGGCGCAGGTTATTTAGGTATTCGTTCTTATCAAAGAAAAAAATTATTTGACAAGATTGCCGAAAAGATAGGGCCAGGAGCAGGAGGCAGTATGGATGAGTTTGACGAATGGTGGAGTCCTTCTTATGCTGAAAACTTTACGGCTCCAGATGGAAGACAGGTGTTAGGTTTAGGTGAGTCCGCTCAAATGAAACACGCTACTGATATATATAACGCCGGCTCTTGGTATAATGATGATGAAACTGCTTTTTATGGAGCGTTAAGACAACTACCTGATGGTATTGCATTAAGTCAAACAGCAGGAAAGTTTCAAAGAAAATATAGTCAAGATATGAAAGAGTATATAGATTATTATTTAGATGAGAAAGACGAACAACAAATTGTTTACAACATATTAAACCAAATGCCTGCCTATAGGATATCGGCAGTTTAAAAAAAAAAAGTATGAATAGAGAATTAAAAACAGGATTGTATATTTTCGGAGGATTAGCCTTAGCAACAGGTATATATTTCGCTGTGAAGGCTATGATTGGAGATGATGATGACTTATCCAAATCTGAAAGAAAAAAGTTAGAAGATTTATTAAGAAAAGAACAAGAGGGAACTTTAACTGAAGAGGAGCAAGAAATATTAAATGACTTAGAAGAAGAAGTGAATCCTGGAATAGATGATGTTGTTTTAGGAAGTGATGATTGTCCAGCCGTACTCGGTAATAATACAGGAGGAAGAACAGGATGTAAGCAGGTCGCTCAACTACAAACCGCTATAAATCAAAAGCACGGTAACAATGAAGATAGTTATAGCGGAGGTTTTCAATCAACTTATTGTTGCACAGGAAGTGATTGTGATAGTAAATTATCCGTAGACGGAGTAATGGGACCTTGCACAATGAGAGCCGTTAAAAAGTATTATGGTGAGTGTTGTGAGTGCGTGTGTGATTGGAGATTTTTATGTACTAATTATATTTGCTCTTGTTTAGATTGTTCTATAAATACTTCTTTATGGGGTAGAATTACATCTGGAGCCGATATTTCAGATACGAAGTTATGTAGTGAAGGATATACAAAAGCGTGTACTCAGAGTAGTTTTTCAGGATATTCAAATGTAGCAGGAGGTATTGATAAATATGAACACGACTTTGGAAGAACAAGAATGAATGATGGTGAAGTTCCTGATATAGCATATAGAACAACGGGAGGATGTGGTTCAGATGGCGATTGTCCTGCAGGACACAGATGTATTAATGGTGATTGTCAAATAACAACAAGAGTATCTGAATGGAGACCAGGAGATGTGCAATGGAATGCATCAGGAGACGATTGTACTCATATAGATTGTGAGCCGCCTGAAGAGTGCAGAAATGGAAGATGTCAACCAATGGGGGCTCCTTCAGGAAAGAAAGACCCTACAATTTTTGACCCCAACGACCCTGATGGACAGCATAGAAACTTTACTCTATCAAGCAAACAGCAACTCAGAGGAAACACATACTCTGATAATGGTTTGAATTGGAGAGACCAACAAGGTCCTTTAGGAGATTTCTTCCCAGGGAGATATGACTTTGTAGATGACAACCCTCCGGTAAGTGTTTTAGAACACTCTTATGGAATGGGTAAAGGGTTTGGGTTTGACGGAAGCACAAGTAATGGTAATGATTATATCTCATATACGAACTCTGAAGATTGGACAGAATTTGAAGCACCAACACAAACTCTGACAGAATTTTATGATGATGTACCTTAATAATAGTGGAGAGAGAACATTCTTCTGAATGTTTGGGGAGGGTGTGTCCCCTTTCTTTCTCCATTTTAATAAAAAGAATAATAAAAATAAAAAACATAATTAATAACAAAAAAAAATAGAAAAAATGTATAACGAAAATTATTATAACACAGCAGGAGTTCCAGCATATCCTACTTGTACTTCGACCGTAGGACAATGTCCTTGTTCGTATCCTGGATGTATGGACCCGACTATGCAGTATTACGACCCAAACGCAACTTGTGATGATGGCTCTTGTGTTGGATGGGTAACCGGCTGTATGGACTCTAATGCTTTCAATTTTAGTCCAACAGCGACTCAAGATGATGGCTCGTGTATCGCAAAAGTATTTGGATGTACAGACGCTTCGGCTCATAACTTTGACCCATTAGCAAATACTGATGATGGAAGTTGTATTGCAAAAGTGCCTGGATGTGCAGACCCTAATGCTTACAACTACAATTCAGCCGCTAATAGAGATTGTAATGACAATCCAGTTGGACAAGGAGGAGGAGGCGGACTACAATCGTTTAGTGGTTATTCAAACGCCGCAGGACGAAGAAGAGTAACCATTGGTCCTTCAGGAAGAATCAATCCTAACGCTTATAGTTATTTACCTCCTATGCCGCCTGATGCTCGTGGTAGATATGGAGAGTATAATCCAAATGTGCCGATTACAAATAGAGGTTCAGCGAGAATGAGTGAAGGTTGGGAAGTAGATGGAGATATTTACAGAAACTATACCGAAAGACATCATTTAAAGCCTCAAAAAAGAAGTAGGAGAGCCTATCAAGGACTACTACCTCCTGTCGAGTATACCAGAGTGCCAAATCAAGGAAGAATGAATGGCGATTGGGAAGTAGATGGAGATATTTACAGAGGTGCGGCTGGAAGACGAAGAGTAACCGTTGGACCTTCAGGAAGAGTGAGAGGAACAACTGCTTTTGACAGAACGGTGGACCCGGTAGAATTTGATTACAGAGATGCACCTTCTCATAGTCGAGCAATTAGTTCTGAATGGACTTGGCCTTATTAATAACTATAAAACTTTAAAAAATGGATCCACACACAAGTGCTGATTGTTTTGATTCTCTAAGTAAAGGGAATCCGTATGTTAGTCAAGCCGAGTGCGATAAATTATTTGCACAAGAGAATAGTTTTCGTTGTGAGACGGGGAAACATTGGGAGCCTCCTGTAGGAAATGTCTGTCCTCAATGTATTACATCGCCTTGTCCTTGCGGAGGGTGTATACCAGACCAGCCGTTAGGAGAAGAATTAAGTGAAGCAGAAAAATTCTGCCAAGAAAAGACTAATAGTATGGATTGGACAGATATAGACCCGAATCCTGAAAAAGAGGACTTTTATGGTGCTTGTGTTGTCGAGCAAGAAGCCTTAATGCATCCAGAAGGGCTCGTACAAGGAACTAAAATCGAACCTTTAACAGCAAGTGTAGGGAAGGACAATATGCTTATTTGGGTAGTTTTAGCCGGAGCAACTTTATGGTATCTTCACGGACAAGGATTTTTTAAAAAATTATAAACAAATAAAAATAAAATAAAATGAACAGAGCAGAAATTAGAGCGTTTTCCAGACTTTTAAAAAGAATGTCTTGCGCCCAACTAAAAAGAATGTTAAAAAAGAATAAAGTGCGTTTAGTGGCGGCTTTATCGGCCGGAGGATGGTTTTTGAGAGCCAAACTTATTAGAACTTTAAAGGCTAAAAGAAAAATGATTAAAGCAAGAATCAGAATAAAATGTAATAGTGGCTCAAGTGGAGGATTCCTTGGAGGGATTACCGGTAGCGTTTTCGCAAAACTTAAAGCGTGTCAAAGAAAAGCCGCACTTAAATACCCTATGCCTTCAGGAGGTGGATTCGGAGCGATATGGAAAAGAGCGAGAGTTGTCAGATTAAGAAAAGCCTATGTGCGTAAATGTATGGCAGGTAACACAGGATTTAATGGAGGTTATTCAAATCTTCCAGGTATTTTACCAGGAACGACTCATACTTCTATACCGAGACCTTTTGGACCAAATCCAGGACCGATTGTTGGTAGACCTACACCGACAATACCAGCAAGACCTGAACCTACTCCAAATCCGATAAGACCAGGAAGACCGACACCAATAGGAGAATGGCCAATAATGCCACCACAACAATCAGTACCTTATCATACACATCAGATATATGAAACTCCACCTGTTGCAGGAGGATATGCAACAACAGGACCAAGAGGAATATCAAATCCTTATTCAATACCTCGTCCTATTAAAAGACCATTAAATATAGATGCGCCGGTTTCAAACGCTTCAGGTGGTGGATATGGTAGAGAGTCAGATATTGCTAAAACGATTAGAAAGAATGATAGAGCCGGATGGACAACTACTGGAGTTATAACTTGTATGACAGACGACGGAACAGGAGGTAGAGATGGAAGACTTATCAATAAAACTTGTCAAAATGAAGGACTTGTTAAATCTCCGTCTAACTATGCTAACTTTAATGAAGCAGGTTTTGGAGGATATAATGATAAAATGTGGTTTAACGACTAATTATAAACGATAATAAAAGATAACAATATGAGTAATAATAGATGGTTTCAAGTATCAGGAGGTAATCCTGACATCACTACGGCAACTAATGATGTAAGAGGAAATTCCGTCAATGGTAGCACCGGCGCAGTCGATTGGTGTCAAATGATAAATAGTGTTTCTTGTCAGAGATTTAAAGACAATTTACCTTTTATGCAAGACGGTTCCGCACCTCCTCTTGCCACAGCACAAGGCAATTCAGTAATAAATCTAATGATAAACGCATTTATCACTAATGCCGCTATGATAAATCAGACGATTACTCCACAAACGGCTTATGACCACTTAAAAAGATGTTGTTTAGACACTAACACAGGTACAGGTAGTGAGATTCCTTGTAAATATGTTCAATCTCACGGAGTTTGTCAATCCTATATGGGTTATATAAATGCTGGCGATGTGGCGTCTGCAATGCAACAAGTAAACGCCTTTGCTTTAAGTGAAGGGATAAGCAGTCCAGCCGCCTATGCTTTAGTGTTAAGATGTTGTGGCGACAATAATACAGGAGAGATACCTTGTGAAGATTTTTGGCCGAATATTCAACAACAACAAGGATGGTGTCAAAAATGGCAACAAGCACAAGGTAATCCTACAGCCATTCAAGCAGAAATAAACAATCTTTCTACGGTATTTGGTATTACTACTGCACAGGCACAAAGTGTATTTACAAGATGTTGTCCAGGAACAGGAGATAGACCTTGTCCTCCAACTGACCAAAATTCACCATTTTGGACAAATCCAAATGAGTTTTGTCCTCAATGCGTCCCAGGTGGCGGTTATGCAGGACATCCTGATTGTAGATGTTGTGATGATTGTCCTCCAACTGACCAATATTCACCATTTTACACAAATCCAACTTTCTGTGATTCAGATTGGTGTAATCCTACCCATAATCATATAGATTGTAAATGTTGTCCAAGTACGGTAGATGTGTCGCCTTGGTGTCCTCAATATGTAATCGCTGTTGATAATGCTGATTTAAGTGCTATGCAGTCGATTATAACAGCAGTATCTTCTAATTTCAATCTAACTTGGGCACAAGCCTCTCAGTTATTATATGACGAATGTTTATGCCCTAATGGAAACACTATTGTAACCGTTCCTTGTAATCTCACAGGTGAATTATGTGCTGATTATCAGAATTTCTTAGCAGGAACGAGTCCATTTTCATCATTACAGCCTTTATTACAACATTGGGTAAATATGTTTGCTATGCCTCAAATGGGAGGATATATTCTTACCGAAACTCAATTACAAGACATAATTACAAGATGTTGCAATCCAACAGGAGCAGGACCTTGTGATAACTACCCGGGAGATAATGGATGTTGTGGAAAGTGTGATAACACCATAACACCAGGTCATCAATGTTATAATTGGTGTCAACAATGGAAACAATGCTGTCCAGGAAACAACAACACAACAGGAACAGGAACAGGAACACCTCCTACTCAAGGAACATCACAATCGAGATTAGCGGGAGGAGAAAATAATCCTATAGGAATGGGAAGTTTAACTGACGGTAAATTGAGTTTCACAGGAGGCTATATGAATACACACCAATGGAAAGACGGAGGTTTTTTAACTGACCCTCCTGGAGATGAACAATCATTAGAAGAATTTTATGATGAACTTCTTTAAGAGAAAATATAAACTAATAAATGAATAGAAATTTAAAAAATATAAAGATATGAGTTATAATTGTAGCACCATCAATTCAGATGGTTCAAGTTGTTTCGGCGAATTAAATGGCTGTGATGTTGAAAATGATTGTTATCCTTGCGATACAAATATAGATATAGGAGATGATTGTGGAGGTGGAGGACTGGTATCTGACACCGGGATTTCAAAAACGAGAGGAGTTCCTTCTCAAGGCTCAACAGATTATGGTCCAAGAGGACGAAGACAGGAATTTAGTAATTTTATACCCGCACCTAATTGTTGGTCAAATTGTCCTAATCCTCAAGCGATTTACAATACTTACGGAACGCCTTGTCCTCCAAGTCATCCTAACACTCAACCACCGAATTGTCCCCCACCGGTGCCAAATCAGCAACCGGGAATCACTCCTGCATTTATGAACAATATATCAAGTGGTTTTAATAAGTTTGGGTGTAGTTTCTTGTATAATAGACACGCAGTTCAATCACAGAAGTTGGCTCAATTACAACAAGCAGGAACTAATCCTAATTGGCAACAAATGTTAACAAACAGAATAAACTATCTTAATAATCTTATAAATAGTAATTGTACAGGAGGTCCTACTCCACCACCACCAAAACCACAACCTATGCCACACCCTGGAGGTCAGGCTGTGAATAATACTCAGCAAATGATGAACGCAAGTGGTGATTTAGGAACTCAAAGTGAAGTAGAAAGAGCAATAAGAGTCAGTCAAGTTGTAGGACTCTGGTTTAATTAATAAAAAAAAAGAAAATGGCATATATAAACGAACAGACAGACAGATGCAACAATAGATGGACAACTACGGGAGTTATATCTTGTAGGACAGGCGAAGGAACGGCAGGTAGAGGAGGAAGACTTGTCAGATTCAACAACGCCTCAGGAAGAAGACGAGTTACCGTTGGTCCTTCAGGAAGAACAGATGCAGACGGAACTCCTTGTGGACAACAGAACAAATTTAGTAGAACTGCGTGTACGATTGACCTTCGAGGCAGAGCAAAAGGAGGAAGAGTTCATAATGCCGCTGTATCGCCTTGGCCACCTGACTATAAAAATGCTACTGGACGAAGAAGAGTAACCATTGGTCCTTCAGGAAGAACAGATGCAGACGGAACTCCTTGTGGAGCAAAGACAAGAGCGTTTGGAACTGCTTGTACTCCTGATGTGCCGTTCGCAAGAGCCAAAGGAGGAAGAGTGCCAAATCAAGGAAGAATGAATGGCGACTGGGAAGTAGATGGGGATATTTACAGAAACTATACTGAAAGACATCACTTAAAACCTCAAGGAAGAAGTTCAAGTGGTTTTAATAAAACATACTTAATTCCTCCAAACATTGAAGGTCCTTATACAACGAGAGGAACAACTAATTTTGATAGAACGGTTGACCCGGTAGAATTTGATAGAGGACAGCAATGTGGTATGGTGACGGCTTGTACGCCTGATGTTCCTTTCGCCAGAGCGAGAGGAGGGGAAGTTGTTAATAATTATAGTAATGTATCAGGGAGACGAAGAGTAACCGTTGGACCTTCAGGAAGAGTGAAACCTTTTATTAGCGGAGTTGACCCTACTCCATACCCACCCGTAAGGAGAACAACGAAAGGTTGGACCGGACCAGTTATAATACCACAAGGAACTGCGAGAGGTAATACTTTGTTAGATACTGAAGAAGATATAATCAATTTTAGAACAACTGATACAGACCCGACTGATGATGTTGGACATTACAGAGCGTCTGGCTGTGGGGACGGATTCTGTGGAGGACGACCAAGACCACGACCATTTCCTCCGCAAGAAGGAAGAACCCGAGCATTTGGAAGTCTTGAATGGCCGGACCAACCTGTTCCTGGTTTATAAGATAGACTATATTAATAACGAACTGAATCGTAAAAGATGTTAAAAAAAGACAAATAATGAAAAAAGATAAGTATTTAAACTTTATGGGGGATACTCAGAATTACAAAATTCGCCCTGTTCCTCCAAATCCTTATGGAATGAGAGGAAATCCAGATGAGTTTGATTGGTCAATGGACCAACGAGGAGACGGACTGAATGGCACACCTGCTTATAGTGGTTTTGATGGCGGTTCAGATATGGATAATTTTGAACGATGGAGTAATCATCCAGGATTTATTGGAGGATTTGGAGAGAAAATAGGAGGGTGGTTTAAAAGAAGTGATGACAAGATGATGAAGTTGCCTGATGGTGACGGAGGATATGATGAATATAGTTGGGGAGAGATACAAGCAGATTCAAGTCTAATGACTCTTTATAATACTAATCAAGATTTAAAGAAAGCAAAAAGAAAGGAATGGTGGAATAACTTTGGTAAGCAATTTGGTAGTTTTACTTCAGGTTTTTCTAATTCTTATAGTTCTACTCAAGCAGGAAATAATCCTTTATTAACATCACCTACACCTATCAATATCACTCCTGATGGCACCAACGCACCGAAAGAAGCAGGTATGGGAACAAGCAAGATAATCGGATGGGTATTAGTAGGAGGAGTTGTTATAGGACTTCTTTTTTATGCAATGAAAGGTGACGACTCAAAAACAATAATTGTTCAACAACCTGGCGTATAAAATGAAAATAAAGAATAACATATTAATTGGAGGAGCCTTAGCCGTAGTGGCAGGTATAAGTTATTACTTATGGCGACAATCTAAACTACTCTCATTGATTTGTTATGAATTTGTGGGTATAGAGTTTTTAGGAAACGCCAATAATGTATCTCAGTTGTCATTAAACTTTCGTTTTGTTAACTATGCAGACATACCACTTAAAATAACGAAATATAGAATACAATCCTTTATTAACGATAGAAGCGTAGGTTGGTTAGTTTCTCAACAAAAAGAATCTTTTGAGATTCCTGCGAAAGGTTCTATCGTAGTGAATTTCTTGGCTGAGGCAGACACGACCGTAGCGTTTTCTCAAATATTAAACTCTTTTTTAACTCAATTTATAGATAAAACTACGAGCAAGTTTAAGATAAAAGGAGAAGCAAGTATAAAAGCAGGAATGATAAGTATAGATGATTATCCTGTTAACTGGGAATGGACAACAGAGGAAATATTGATGGATTTAAAATCAGGGGAAGAATGTCCTCCAATAACATAATTTTCTTATTTTTGAAAATAAAAGATAACAAATGAATACAGCGATAAAAACACAGATAGTAGGGTCGGCAATCTCAATAATGAGTAAAGCGTTAAAGAGATTGTCAGAAGAACATAATTGTGATGCAAAAAATATTCAATTAGTAATAAAGTTTGACGGACAAAGCGTTCTATATTCTTATATGAAAGACTATCAGACAATGAGCGATTTAACATTTAATGAAATTTTAGATGTAAAGTTTGATTTTAAGCAAAGAGAGTTTTTAACGGCTCCTTTTCTACAACAATCAATCGTTAGATTAGCAGAAGAGAAAGAGGTAGATGCAAGTGAGATTTCTTCTGTTATTTTAACTAAAGATAGTGAGGCAAATAAAGTGTATATCTTAGCATATCACAAGAATGAATTTTATAAACAAATCTCTTTTAATTGGCTTTTTGACAATCCAGAAGAGATATTAGGAGATATGATGTAATATGGCAGGAACAAGACCAATTTTCACGAGAACTATGGCGGCAACTGATGTTATTACGATTGCCGGCACAGAAGGAGTTTCAACAATTTCTATTCTTTGCAAGACCGATAACTCGGGCTCAAATGGAATCACCGTTTTAGGAACTTTAGGAATTGGGGCAGTAGCCTCTAATGCGATTACATTATTAGCAGATGAAAGTCTAACGGTTTCTGCTTCTAATGGAGGGGATATTTCAAGTTTAACAATAACAGCAGGAGAAAGTAGTACAGGAATAGTAACCGGATGTTAAAAATGGGAACACAGAAAGAAGACATATTATATATCAAGATGGAACAAAAGAAACAAGGCGTTCTGTTAGAGAGATTGGCAAACGCTGTTTGTGGAGATGAAGAGTTTGGACAGACCGGACTCATACAACAAGTGAATAGTCATAGTGATTATATAGCGAATGACAAAACATTTAAAAACAAAATTATGGCAGGAATAACTGCTATAACAACAGCCTGGGGATTTATTATAGGGGCTGTATTAAAATTTTGGAAAGATTAAAAAAGAATTAAATTAATAATAAAAAAAAAGATAAGTTATGAACCCAAGAGAAAAAAAAGCAATGTTTCTTAAATTAGAACAAGAAGCGGCAGCCAAGAAAGAAGCGGCAGCCAAAAAAGAAACAAAAAAAGAAACAAAAGAAACAAAAGAAGAGAAGAAATAAATTGTATTAACAAATGAGTTTGCTTAAAAATAAATATCTTCAAATTGCACTCGCCTTTACAGGCGGGATACTATTGCGTAATTTCATTATGAAGTCCGTAGACAAGAAGCCAGAAGTATTAGAAAGTTTAGACCCACCGACAGAGAACGAATCGTTTAGTGGCTCTACTCCTCCTTCTGCACCTTCTACCACACCTGTATCCGGAACATCAGATAGTATCTTAAGTCAAATAAATGAAGAACAAGCAAATAATTTAAAAAACGAATTAAAATAAGAGAAAATGGACAACAACACATTAAAGATACTCGGCCTCGGTGTGGTGGCTTGGTATCTATTTTTCAGAAAGAAGCCTGAACCAATAGTTATTCAAGAGATAACAGGCTGTACCGACTCCTCCGCAGACAATTATGATGAAACAGCAACAAAAGATGACGATAGTTGTACCTATCCAGTTTTAGGATGCACAAACGCTTCAATGTTGAATTACGACCCGTTAGCAACTCAAGATGACGGAACTTGTATCCCTATTTTACCAGGTTGTACTGACACGAATGCCACAAATTTCAATACTTTAGCCAATTCTGATGACGGAACTTGTGTTTTCGCTCCAGTACCTGTTTCAGGATGTATGAATCCTCTTGCGACTAACTACAATTCGACAGCCACTCAAGATGACGCTTCTTGTACTTTTACAGAAGTAGATTGCTGGTCAGGATGTCCTACACCTGTTATGGTTCCTTCAGTTGGAACTATATGCCCTACAACTCATCCAAGTTTAACACAGCCACAATGTGTTATACCTATAACCGGTTGTCAGGATACAAATGCGTATAATTATAATCCTAATGCAACGACAAGTTGCAGTTAAAAAATAAATAGATATGAGTAATAATAGATGGTTTAACAATAGAGTAAATAACCCTTGGTCCAACGCAGGAGGAGGCGGAGGGAATCAACAAAATCAAGGAAAAACAGGACCTGCTCCAGGACCTGCACCTGGTCCAGCACAGACAAATCAAAATAATGGTTTGACAGCAGGCTTGGCCAACACAATTCCAGGTAGTCCAGCAGTTTGGACTAATGCCGTTCCGGCTGTACCTTATCAACCTTATGTTCCCGCAGTTCCTTACTCACCTGCAATACCTTATCAAGCAGAGGTTCAGGCTGTGCCGGCGATTCAAGAAGTTCTTGCCCAACCAATGATACCAGCGGTTCCTTATTCACCTGCAATTCCTTATCAACCAGAGATTCAAGCCCAACCGGCTATTCAAGAGGTTCTTGCTCAACCAATGATACCAGCAGTTCCTTATTCACCTGCAATTCCTTATCAGCCCGAAATACAGGCTGTGCCGGCTGTTCCAGGATTTCACGACACAAATGCTCAAGGAAAGGTTGCAGGAACAACAAATCAAGGACTGGCTCCTAATCAAGGATGTCCTTGTGAGTATCAGAGAAATTGCTGGTCTCAAACTTGTCCTTCGACATTAGACACATATACAGGATTGAATACAGATTCGTGTCCACCTTATACTCAAGATGCAGAGCCTACGAATTGTTGGGTGCCAGAAGTTCCTGCAGTTCCATATCAACCAGAGATTTTAGCACAGAATGAAGTTCTTGCTCAACCTATGATTCCGGCTGTTCAATATCAGCCTTATGTACCGGCTGTTCAGTATCAACCAGAGATTCAGGCACAGAATGAAGTTCTTGCTCAACCTCAGATACCGGCAGTTCCTTATCAGCCTTATGTACCTGCTGTTCCGTATCAACCAGAGATTCAGGCACAGCCGGCAGTTCAGGCCCAGCCGGCGATTCAAGAAGTTCTTGCACAACCGGCGATTCCTGCACAGCAAATTCAAGCGGCAACACCTACAACATATACTATGAATTGTTGGTCTCAAACTTGTCCTTCAAACTTGAATAGTTATCCAGGACAACTATCACAAACTTGTCCAGGAGGTACTCAAGTGGCTGAAGCGTGTCCAAATATGTCAGTAAATCAAAATATGTCGTTCTCAGGTAATGGATGGTATGACGAATACTAAAAAATAAGAATGACGAACTCTGTTAAAATAATACTTATCTCTCTCGGATGCATTGGCGCCGGGATAGGTGTGTATTATCTCTTTTTTAGAAATAGAAATGAAGAGCAGTTTCCAGAAGTAAAAGATGAAAGTAAAGAAGAGAAGGAGATTTTTGAAGAAGAGCATAAAGATGAATATATTACTGAAGGAACTATATTAGAAATGTTCTCGAGAGGCAATAATGTGAAATGTCTTCAAAGCGTTCTTAATGTTAGAGGCTGTAAAGATAAAAACGGAAGTGGTTTAACGGTAGACGGCAAGTTTGGTCCTTTAACTGAGAGTGCTTTAGAGGGTTGTGGAGATGGAAAAACCATCTCTATTAACAGATTGAAAAAGATGATGCAGACTGAATTAGACAAAGGGTTATCAATAGATTGTAGCGATAGTTCTTGTTGTGCTTCTCTTGTCGCAAAAAAGCAAGAGTCGACTACTCCGTCGTATTCGTATCAGCCTAACACTATTCATTCAAAAGTACCTCTCGCAACAGAAGGTTCAGGAGGAGGTTATAGTGGTCAAATGTACGCCATAACACCAGACGATATGTATTTCTCAGGAGAGAATGAAGGTTTTAATCAAATCACTAATAGTGAAAGACTTTGGAATGAAGTGTAAAATAAAGAATTAATAATAAATAAAATAACTAATAAAATAAATTAAAATGGCAAAATCAAAAATGACAATCGGACAATACGCTTTAGGTTTAGTATCAGTAGGTGTATTATTTTTCGTAATTGGCTATTCTTTCGAGAAAGGTAAAGACAGAGCATAACAAATGAGTTTAGATACAGGTTTTGGATTTCACGGCTTTGTAGACGATAGACGAGAACAGGAAGTTTTCAGCAAACTCACAAATAAAATTGAAGAGTCACCTCCTCCTAAATTCGCTACTGATGATGATGTAGACGGACAAATGGAGGTAGATGATGATTTAAAGGTTTATAATGAAGATATGCTTAAAATGAGTCAGAGTTCTTTAAAGACAAAGAAAAAAGAAGGAAGCAACTTCTTTCAGAGAAATAAAGAGCAAGTCTTTGACGCTTTAATCGTTTTAGGCGTGATTTATGTGGCTTATAAACTTTTGTGGGATAAAGATGGTGAAGGCGAGTTTGAAGAAGGAGGAGGAGTTCCTTATCCTTCAGAACCTGCTATCACTCCTGCCCCTACACCTGTTCAGCCAGCCCCACCAAGACCAGAAATGCCTGAACCGAATTACAATGGAGAGTAATGAGCGAGAAAGAAAAAAAACCAAGATTAGTGTTTTGGGCGATTTTAGGTTCAGGACTAATCTATCTATATTATAATGTATTTAAAAAATAAAAAGATATGGCAGGACAGATAATAAATAGTGGATGTGGTTATAATAATCAATCCGGAAGAATAAACACACATTACGCAGGAAGTTGTTGTGAATGGTGTGATGACTTGACTCAAGGTAGAGCAGTAGGAAACATTCCTCCTCAAGGAAGTTTGAAGGGAGAGAGATGTGCTGACTGGATGTGTACCAATCCTAATTTTTGTGCAAACAGAGGATTAGGACAGCCTTCTCGACCTCAAGTATCTACACCTCAACAAGTCGAAGAATGGAGTAATGTAGACGGACAGCAGTATCTCACAACAGGTCTTGATTGTGATGATATTATGGGAGGATGTCCGACAAACAATCCAATAGGTAATATGCCTGGTCCTAAAACAGACTACGAAGCGGGAGATGTAATTTCAAAGCAATTCGATACACTATGTGGACCTTATGCTGATATAGACACTTCGGGAGCCTGTGCGAGAGTTCGTACAACTTTTGAAGGAACTATTACAGGAGAAGTTCAACTTGGTAAGTTAGCACCAAAACAATATGAAGTAGAATGGAATCCGATAGCCGGATTTCCAGATGGAATAAAAACTTATGTATTACCTCACAACATCTTCCCGGTGTCAAGTGTGAAAGATGAAGAGGATGAAAAGATTACTGAATTAGAGATAGCAGAAGAAGAGGCAGGAGTAATTACAGCAGGATTAAGAGATAATAAAGTAATATTATATGCACTTTTAGGTTTTGGAGCATATATGTTATTTTCAAAAAAAGAAAAATAAAAAATTATGGGAAAAGATAATTGGATTCAAGGAGTAACCAAAGAGATGGATAGAAAAGGAACTACTGGTGCTTTTACTAAACAAGCAAAAAGACACGATATGTCAGTTCACGATTTCGCTACGAAAGTAAAAAACAATCCTGAGGATTATTCAAAACGAACAAGAGAAAGAGCGAGTTTGGCTCTAACATATGAAAAAATCGCTAAAGACAGAAAAAGAAAGTATGGTCACGGAGGTAGAACTCAAGGATATGCTGATAAGCAAGACGAGAGTTTAGGTATGAGAACAGGAAAACAGAGTTCTAAGACTCAAGATATGAGAGCAAGAAGAGAAGACTCTTATGGTAAATGGGGTAAAAGAGATTCTGAACATAGAGGAACATCTATGGAACACGGAGGACATACTCAAGGCTATAATGATAAATTAAACGAAAGTTTAGCAATGAGAACAGGAACAGGAAAGACTCAGTCTTATAAAGATAGAAGAGATGAAAGTAAGGCAGGTAACAAACATTTCGGAAGAAGACCATATGCAAGTGTAGGAACTATGGATACTGATGATAGAATAAATAAAACGAGAGATGATATTCTTCAAAAAGGATGGCAGATGGAAAATGGAGGAACATTTGCAAAAGGAGGTACTCTTTCTGAAAAAGCAGTTAAAAAGAATTATATCCGAAGAGATAGATACGATAAACTCAAAAAAGAAAAAGACGCTAAAATTGATGAGTTAAAAGACGCAAATAAAGGTAAGATTGCTGATTTAAAGAAAGATTTAAAAGATAAAGGAGCAGATTGTTATGATGACATCAAGACAATGAAGAAAGATATTGGTAAAACCGTTGCAAAACGAATAGACCAAGTAGAAAAGCAGAAAGATAAACAATGTGATAAGCATATAGATGATATAAACGAAGAGTGTGAATCCGACATTTATAAGGCACATAGTGAATCATATGACAAAGGAAGTGAGAAACTCTCAAAAGAAAAGACAGAGAGTTTAATTCTTGGAGGTATCGGTGGATTACTATTAGGAATGTTTTTTATAAAATAATATGAGTTATAATAGAGCAAATAGACCAAGCCCAAGTGTAAGTGCAACTTTATATGGTGTAGGAGACCGTATGAGAGGTAATGACGGGAATATGTATCAAATCGTTCAGTCTTATAAAGGAACGAACAGATGGTCGAAACTTGCGAAAGATAGCCAGTACGAAGAAGGAGGTCAAATCTTACATAAAGTAAGAGAGCCTGAAAAAGTTATTGAAATGCTTGAAGACACCGGATTGTATCAAGATTTTATGAACGCTGATAATGATGGATTACGATATAATATCTTTCAAAACGCTGAAGAAATTATATCAGAAGGTGTTTATGCAAAAGGTGGTTTAACACCCGAAGATATGCCTGATGATTATGGAGAGAGTGGAGAAATTGTTATGCAGTATTTAGAAGAAGAAAATATCGGTGGAGAAGATAGAATAGATATAGCCACAAAAATACTTGACAACCAAAGACCTAACGAAACAATAAGTGAAACTATTAGTAGATTAGGAATTTATGCAAAAGGAGGTAAAACGATTGGTAGTGGAGAAGAATTTACCGTAAAGTGTTCGGCTGACGGTAATAAATATAGGAGTCCATCAGAAATAGAGGTAAGAGATAGAGATTGGGAGAAGGTGAAAGTGGAACATTCAGACGGACAGACATTTGCTTGGGTAAATAAAGAGAGTGTAATGAAACTGGTAGAAAAGGGTATCATACAACCATCAATGATAGGAGAAAAAGATGAAGAGCCGGATTATATGTATTACGGAGATGCAGATAATTACGGATGGGAAAGGTTTGAAAAAGAATTAGGATATCTACCAATGTCAGAAAATTATGCAAAAGGAGGAAAGATAACTGATAGTATGGTATGGAACAATATGAGTTATGGTGGTGATGGTGAAATTATTGAACATTGGGCAAGTGATGTAGGAGGTTCTAATAAAAGTGTAGATAATATAATAAATTATAAGGGAAAAAAGTATTTAGTAACCACCAATTTTGACCAAGATATGTTATTAACACCTTCAAAAACTGCAACTGAATGGGAAGATGAAGATTACGCAAAAGGAGGCAAGGTTGATATGAATAAACATATCTGGGAAGGATGGACCGTTGGTGCTTTTATAGAAGAGTTAGAACCTACATTTGATATGATTATGAATGGTCGTTCTTGGCAGGACCCTTTTACAACTAAAGAAGAAGTTAAAAGATGGTGTATGGATAATCAACCATACTATAAAAAATATATACCAGGGGTAGTAAATTATTTTTGGGGTAAGGTTCAGGAAAGGCAAAAGGCTTTTTCTTATGCAAAAGGAGGAGAGGTAGACAAAGAGTATGTTTTAGACAGGTACTATGTGTATGTTAATAAAGATAGTTGGGAGGAAGGGCAAACTGAGGAGGTTGCACATTGGGATAGTTCTGATTATGGAGAAAGTAATCAAACATTCTCATCAAAATCTGCTTTAATGGACTTTATTAAAAAAGTAATAGAAAGAGATACTTATGAAGATAATGTAGAAGATAAATACTTTAATATAGATAAAGATGATGATGACACTAAGATAGATTATTCTGTATTATGCAAGTATGTTGATTTAGATAGAGGTTACGACCATTATGAAAAAGCAAGTGATGAAGAAATAGAAAAATGGAAGAAAGGAGAGTTAGAATTAGTTAGTGTCGGATTTACTTTTGCCGTTTCTACATATTCCACAAGAGTAAAAGCAGAATTTGAAAAAGGAGGAAAAGTTAAAAAAGGAAATGAAATGTTAATCGGAGGGCTTGCAGGTTTCTTATTAGGAATGTTTTTTGTGAAATAATGGGATGTGCGTGTAAAAATAAAAACAAAGAATTTCATCCGTGTCAACACGGAGGAGAATGTCAATGTGGTGGTAAATGTAAGCAAGAGAATAATGTGGTAGGCGATGGAGCAGGTCAATATAACGAGCATAATTTTAACGCCGCAGGTAGTTTAGAAGAGTTTAAAAAAGAAGAAAAAAATGTAGGAAGATTAATACTTTACACTTTAGGAGGATTAACTCTCGCAGGAGTGGGATATTATTTATATAAAAGAATTAAAAGATAAAGATATGGCGATAAAAAACGGAATATGTGGAGGTAGATGTGGAGGAGATACTGATTGCGGAGTATCTTGTATCTGCAATAGACAGACTCGTACTTGTGTGCCTCGAAGTAATTATATAACAACAACAGGTAGACAAAGGACTGGACAGGACCCTTATGTAGACACTTTTACAAGTGAACATACAAGAAGAGCAACAAATCCTCGATTTCATAATTTTAATGATTACGATTATCAACAATTCCTAAATTTTGCTGATGACGATATGTGGAGCAATCATCCGGGATTGTTTGGATGGTGCTGGAAAGGAAAGAAAAAATGCGAAGCAGATAGACAAGAAAAGTCATATGATAGTATTAATAAAAAACATCCATTTTCTAAAAATGATGATTGTGATACTTTAGACGATAGAATAACAAAAATCGACAACAATATTACAGGTGTAGCGACACAGGCTGCAGGAGGTAGAGGTGCTGAAAGAGTAAAAAACAGAACATTAAACTCTCTTGAAAAGAGAAGACTGCAAATTAAAAAAGCCTACGAAAGCAACGATTGTAGTCAGCAACGCTTAGATGAGCAGACAGATGAGTTTAACAGAAATATAATGACAAGATTTGATGAGCAGTATGCGAGAGAGAGTAAGAGAGAGGATGACGACTCTCTTATGTATGTAGCGATTGGAGTAGGAATCTTAGTTATTGGAGCGGTTGTTGTAATGAGCATAAATAGACAGCCAGTAGCGACAACAACAAACCCGGTATAGTATGACGCCGGCAGAAGGAGTTTATCAATATGCTACTTTTGTTCTAAAAAACAAAAACGCAGTAATAGACCTGATAAATAATCAGGGCTTTGGTTCTTTGAAATATAGTAGTCCAATAACGGAAGTAAATAAAATCGTTATTGAAAATTTAGGTGATGACGACTTCACAACAGGCATTCAGAATATTATGAACGAAGGATATTCTAATCTATTTGGTATAGATGATGCTATAATTATTATAGCGTTATGTGTTATAACAGCAGGATTAGCCACAGCGAAAATCATTACTTCTAATCAAAACGCAAGAAAGATACGACAAGAATTGATTAGAGAAGGATATAGAACTCAATACTTAAATGAAAGAGAGTTAAACGAGATTGCTTATTTAGAAAGAGAAAGACTGCAAACAATGTTCTTAGCCGCACAGGCAGATTTTGTGCAAAGAACAGAGAATGAAAAAGCAGAGGAGAAGAGAAAGAAAGAAGAAAACATAGTAATGGTGCTTATGTTAGGAATTACAGCAGTAGTTATTGCTTCGGCATTAATACAAACGAAATGGAAGTAAATAGAGATAGAGTAATAAAAGAGATAGCAGTATTTGTCCTTGATAATCAAAAAGCAACGATTAACTTTTTGAATCAGTCAGGATATGCGAATTTATCTCGTAATTCTGGCAGAAAAGTAATAAACAAAGCAATTTCACGAAATATGTTCAATGAGCAGTTTTGGGTTGATTTTGTTTCCTTTATGGAAGATACAAAAGAAGGAGAAAAGTATTATAATGTCGGCTGGGTAGCGATAACTCAAATTGTTTCAGCAATCGCCACTTCTATTAACGATATGGTTATTGCGGCGAAACAGGCTTTGTTTCAAAGAAATATGGCTTTTAGACAGGACGAGAGAAATAAAGAAACAGAGGAGTTTTATAAAGAGTTGGCTGAGTTAAACGCAATGAAAGAGATGTCAATAAGTATGAATATGGCTCAGCAAGAAGTATTATTAAGAAGAGAAAAACAGGAAGAGCAAGACAAAACAATAAGATATATAGCAATTTTTGGTGTTTTTGTAGCCGGAGCGTTAACAATAGCATATATCACTAAAAGAAACAAATAAAGATGAGTGCAAATAAATATGTACCTAAAGATTATAATCCGAGATTAACTGCGACAGAAGAGCAGGTTAATATCTGTAATGAAAAAATAATTAATTTTCAGAAAGGTGCATCTTTTGGAACTGACGCTAATCCTGATGTAGGAGATAAAAGAAAAAACAAATGGTTTGACCAGTGTTTAAAACACGAACAAAATGTAAGTTCTTTAGCAGGTCCTGAAGCAAAAAAAATCTACGAGGCAGAGCAAGAAGCCTTAACTAAGACGGCAGGTTTTGGGAACATCCCTAAAGTTGCGTGGATAGTAATTGGAGTAGGAGTTTTATATTTTGTGGCAAGAAAACAAAAATGGATTAAATAAAAATAGAAATTATGGCAAAGAAAAAAATGAATGATTTTTTTAAGGCAATGTTAAAAGCCAAAAGAAGTAAAGCAAAATCTTTCACATATAAAGGTAAAACTTATGTAGGAAGAAAGAGTAAGACAGGAATGTTGATTTATAAAAAGAAATAAGAAATGGCTAAAATAACTCGCTATAAACGATTTACAGGAGGCTTAAGTAATAAAGATAAAGACAATATTACACAAGCGGGACTAGGAGCAGGTATTTTTACTGCTGTTGTTGTTGTAGGAGGGATGATATTCATAATAAGTAAAATAGGAAAGTAATGAAAGTATTGGGAGATAAAGTAAATTGGGGTACCGTAGTAGTAGCAGTAGGCTGTTTTATTGCTCTTGAGATGTTAGCCGAAATTTATATTTTTAAGCCTGGAGTTCAAAGAATTGTAAAAGAAGAGTTAGAGAATCATAAAATAATATAAATGAGTAGAATAGTAAAAAACGGATTTGCAGATGTTTCAAACACATTATCTAACGATAGTTGGTCGGGAAACGACTTTTTTACTGATGAAGATACTTCACAGCCTTATGTGTTGGGATTGACTTCTGGCGACAATATCGTCGGAGGGTTTCCTTCATTAGGTTTTAGTGGAGATAAGTATTCGCAGGATGGATACAGAAGAGATAGTAAGGATGTTAATAATCCTTATAATGTAATACCAAGTCGGAATATTACAATGAAAAATGTTGATTTCCCTGTTTTAGGGATTGATAACTTAGGTAACTCTAAGATTATGTGGCCTGAAGAAGACTACATATACGAAGGAGACGAAGTTTTAGAGATACCTTTTAACAAAATTAATTATTAACCATTAAAAAAATAAATTAAAATGGACAAAATGGATTGGAAAACAATAGGGCTTTATGCCTTAGCAGGATTCGGAGCGTATGCCTTATACAAGAAATACGGGACGCAACAAGAAGAAGAGGTGATTATCGTTGAAGATGAGGACCCAACTTCTGAATTTACAGGAACAAGATGGCAAAACAAAGGTAGAGATACTACAACTTCGTGGCAAAAAGCAAATGTATTCTCAAACGCTTCAGGAAGACGAAGAGTAACCGTTGGACCTTCAGGAAGAGTGAGACCAGCAGGAGATTTAACTCCAGAAGAAGCGTCATATATGTCTCGTTTTTCTTTTAATACGGTACCAGGTGCCGGTAAAAGAGGAAGATATGCAAATATGCAAGGAACTGACTGGCAAAGAAGTGGTCAAGCCTTAAATTCAGGAACTAATTGGCAAGATGTTAATTCTAATGCCTGTGGAGCCTGTGCGGCGTAATTTGATATGTTTAAGTTAATTACATATGGTTTAGCCGCATATGGAGGTTATATGTTGTATCAACAATATATTACTAAAGAGATTTCTTCTAATAAAACGGAAGATTGCTCGGACCCTTCATTAACTTTTAACCAAAGGGAAATGTGTACACAAAGGAATAATCCTGGATATATACACGCTCCTTTACAAGTAGGTTAGATGGCTGATTGGACAGATGTTTTAGAAGAAGGTCACTTGAAGAAGTTAGTGACCGTAGGAGGAATTATCGCCATAGCGATTGGTACTTCTTATGCTATTAAGGCTTATTTAGATATTTTGAGAATAAAGATGGTTAAAGAAGAGTTAAAAGCAATGAAATCTAAAAACAACCCGATAATGGAAAATAGAAGTCAAGAAAATTGGATTTTAGGAGATGAATAGAAGTGCTGAGATAAATAATATGATGGAGGGGAAAGACGCCCCTTTAGATATTCAGATTGCTTTTAATATTCTCGCTATTATGATAGGGATTCAAATTTATGAGAATTTCTTAAAAGACACCATAGGTAACGGCAAAACAATAGATGAATTAGTAGGATTAAAATAAATATGATATGAATAATGAATTATGGTTTAATTGGGCTCCTCATACGAATGCCCCAATGGCGAATCAATCAGTCGCTCTCAATGTAGGGAAGCAGAATGTAAATGTTAACAATACTATAACCAAAAATAACAACAATAATTGGACTAATACAGGTATAACTTGTTATGGATGTGTAAATGGTGTTGCTCAAGGTAAGTCTTATATAGGATTAACCTCTTGTCCTCACGGAGAAACGACTAATCCGAATCCTTGTAATGCAACAAGTAATTTGCAAGACGATTGTTATGATTGTACGAATCAAACAATGCTCAGAGTAGCGAGAGGAACTTGTCTGAAAAGTCTGGTGGCGTCTCCGGTGGATCCAGTTAAAAACACCTCAGTCAATCCGTGCGGAACGGTTACTCCAGTTCTTGGATGTATGGACCCAACAGCAAGTAATTACAATACTTTGGCAACGCAGGACGACGGAAGTTGTCAGTTTGTCAATTTAGATGTTCAAGGCTGTACGGATCCAACTGCTCAAAATTACGACTCAATGGCTACGATAGATGACGGAACTTGTGTTTTTGCTCCAGTACCTGTTTTAGGATGTACGGATCCCATTGCAGATAATTACAATTCAGTAGCAACGCAAGATGATGGTTCTTGCTCTTATCCTGATTTAGATTTAGATGAGGATATAGAAGACATTGATGATGAAATTAAAACAGCAGGATTGGCGGGAGATAATAAAATGTTAATGTATATTGCGATAGGAATAGGAGTTTTAATATTGCTCAAATAATAATAGAGATGTCGAGAAAGAAAGCCGTAGAGATTATTAGAAATTTAGAAAAAACAATTTCTACTATGACTGACGACATTCCGATTTCAAATGAGCAATTTCCTCCTGCAAGAGTTAAAAAGAGTAAGTTAGTGTCTATACAATCGAAGTTGATTGGAAAGTTTAATATAAAAGGGAGAGAGTATAGATTAGTATAGAAAAAAAGAAAAAGTGAAAAAGACAATAATACTAAGTTCGTTAATGGTTATGTCTATTGTTGGTTCTTTTTTGTTTTTCAGAGGTGCAATAAGAAAAGCAATAACGATAAAGCAAAATAAAAAAATAGAAGACAACGATTGATATGACAGACTATGAAGAACTTGATGTTATTAGATTTTCACCAATAAAGTTACCTTATCGCTATAATGCTTTAGAGCCTTATATAGATGAAGAAACAATGCAGATACACTATAATAAGCATTATTTAGGGTATTTAAAGAAGTTTAATGAGTTAGTTGATAGATATGATATAAATGACAAAGTGATTCCAATTATGCAAACGATAAACAAATATCCGATTGAAGTTAGAGATAACGGAGGAGGATATGTAAATCATTCTATGTTTTGGAAAATGCTAAAACCCAATCCTAAAGGCAAGCAGAACAAACCAAAAGGAGTGTGTTTGAATAAGATAATTGAAGAGTATGGAACCTTTGGAGAGTTTAAAAATTTAATAGTTGAGGCGTCAAAACAAAGATTTGGCTCTGGATGGATTTGGTGGGTTATGAATAAAGATGGAAGCACGAATATATTAGCAACACCTTATCAGGACAATCCTTATATGCCTGAATATGAATCATATCCGTTATTAGGGATAGATGTGTGGGAACACGCATACTATTTACAATATGACTCAGACAGAACGAAATATGTTAAAAATATCTTCAATCTCATAAATTGGGACGAGATAGAAAGTCGTTGTGTAGTTGGGAATAGAAGTATTTTTGATGTAAGAATTATTAATTAAAAAAAAAAAAATGAATAAATTATTTGATTTTGTAGGAGGTAGAAAAATGTTTTTCGCACTTATATTATTTGTGTTGTCTACCGTATTTTTACTTATTAATAAGGCAGACTTCACCTCTTGGGGAGAGTTTGTAATGTGGATATTTGGTATATATGCAGTAGGAAATGGAGCAGAGCATATATCTAAGAGAGGAAGTTAAAATGTAATATATGTTCTCTAAACTTAAAAAACACGCCCTACTAATTTGCATCTTTTTGCTGACTTTTTTTGTCTGGCAAACTTTTAGTGTGAATAGTAAATTACAAGAGTATAAAAACCAAGTAATTAAATTAAAGGATGGAGAACAATTATTTATAGAAAAACTAAATGAGAAAGGAGAAAGAATAGCAGAACAAGACCAGGTTATATTGTCGCAGAAAGACGCCATTGCGTACAATCTTCTTGAAATAGAAAATCTTAAAAAGATTAAATCTCAAGTAAAGATAACGACAATAACCAAGATTGATAGCGTTTATGTTCCTGTTCTTGATACAATAGAGAGAATAGTCTACGATACAACAGGACTCGCTCTATTAAAACTCCCTACAAAGTTTGGTTTAGAAAACGAATGGTACTCTATTTATTCAACTATCAATAAAAATGGTATGTTGTTAGATAGTCTATCATTATATAATAGACAGATAATAACATTAGGAATGAAGAGCAATGGCTTTTTAAAAGCACCCACTCCTTCTGTTGTTGTAAAGAATGAAAACCCTTATGTGTCTGTTAATAGTTTGAATAATGTCGTTATCAAAAATGATACACGATTTTATGATAAAAAAGTGTTTTGGTTTGGGTTTGGATTAGGAACAGGAGTTTTGATACCCCTGTTAGTAAAATAAAGAAATGAAAGATTTAAAAAGAGAAGATATAATCGAAGTTTTACAAGATGAGTTAGAAGGCATTATAGATGATGTTGCTTCTGATTATAACTCGTCTGGCAATCCTCAAGGAGAAGAATTAGAATATAAAGCAAGAAGTGGTTATGTTCCTTATATAGATGGAGGATATAAATACACCTTTTTGTCTTTCGCTCCGCATTTAGAAGGCTCAGGAATAGACTTACCTACGAAAGTTTTACAAGACAAAGTAGAGGAGTTTTCTAAAAATGCAGATGAACACGCTCAATCCGAGATTTGGCAAGAGAACCAAGATGAAGAGTTTAGAGATAAATTTCCTACGAAAGAAGATGTAAATTATTCTGATTTAGAAGAGTTTGATAGTTCTTATGCAGAAGAGTTTGATGAGATAGTAAGGGAGTATAGAGATGATGAGAGTATTAAGTTCTCAATCTCAGCAATGTATTATAATCCTGAAAATGATTACGCAGAAGACGGAAAAAACACTATTACTCTGACAGGAAGCGTAAATCTTGAGGCTCCTTATCACAGAAGAGGTTTTTATGAAGATTTTAAAGAGATTACTTTTACTTTTAGTTCTCTTGAAAGTTTAGAGAAAAAACTAAGAAACGAACTTGATGTTATAAAAATGTGGTTTGAGGGTTCTGATTACAAGACAAGCACAACAGAGTTAAAACAAGGCAGATTAGAAAAAGGTGGTTCATTAAATTGGGAAGAAAACTTTAAGGAATTAAACCTTAATGAAGAAGAATTAGAATATGTTTCTAAAATGGTTTTTATGGCAGATGGAGGCATTGGGGAAGTGATAGAACGAAAAGAAAAAAACCCAAAAGATTTCAAAGAAAGTGTTAAAAGAGGAGTGAAAATATCAAAAGGAGAATTGTATGCAAAAGGTGGTTATGTTGTTGGAGATATAGTTCAAATAGGAGATGTAGAGAAAGATTTTTATGATAAGTATAGAGGAAAAGATTTAAGAGTAATTAGGAGTTATGATAGTGAATGGGGAGGAGGAGAAAAGACACTTTATGATTTAGAGGTAGTAGAAAGTGGAAAGCCGGTAGATTTTAATATATTCCAACACGATTTAGAACTTGGGGGATATGATTATGCAAAAGGTGGTGTTCCTTATTCAAAAAGATTTTTTGATATAGTAGAATACTCAAAAGATGGAACTATTGTAAGAAAAATTGAAAATAAAAATACTTATGAAGCCGAAGATATTGCTTTCAAATTAAATAATACTAATCCTGTAAGAAGCGGATATCATTATGTAAAAATGGAAGAAAGATTTGCAAAAGGTGGTAAAACTGATACACGAAATATCTTAATGAGAGGTAAAAAAGTTAGAATTATAAATACAAGAAATCATAATAAAGAGGGACATCTCGTATCTAATAAATTATCCAATGGTAAGTTTAAGGTAATTTTAGAAAATGGTAAATTAACAAGCACCTCACCTGACAATATAATGCTTATAGATGAAAAAATCTATTTTGAAAAAGGTGGTAAAACTAAAACTCAACAAGATTTCTTAAACAAATGGGAAGAAGAACAAAGAAATTATTATGAGTATTTTGATGATGATGAATTAGAAAGGGATTATAGAGGATGGAATTTAGGAGAGCCATCACCCGAACTAACGCAAGAGGATTTAATTGACGCTTTAATTGAAGTTGAAAAACCTACTTTGGAAAAAGCCGAAAAATATGAGATAAAAGCAAAAATAGATGAGATTAGGGAACAAAGTGGTGCTGAAAGTAATGCAGAAGAAGATGATGATTATTACGAAGAACACCCTGATTGGCAAGTATATGCAAAAGGTGGCTTTACTATGAGTGATTATACTGATAGTTTTGATGAAGATAAAGCAGAATATATAGATAATGAATTTCAATTATTTGATACTAACACAGGAGAATATGAATATCCAAATAGTGAAGATGAATTATTTGAAGAAATAAGAAAAGGTAGAGGAAAATATCGAGGTAAGATTGTGAAGTATTATGAAATTGATGGAGAACAATTTAGAAAAGAAGAATTAATTGGTGATTATGCAAAAGGAGGTAAGATTGATTATTCAAAAAACTTAAAAACCGAATACATTAAACTATTAGAAGATAATGGTGTTGATATAAGTAAATTATCAATTAGACACAAGAAAAGAAGAAACTCAAAAGATGATAGTGTTTTAATAGATGGAAATAGATTTAGTTATTATAGTTTAGAAGAACATATAAAAAATCCCACAGAGTTTATTAAACTTTATAGATTAAATAAATATGCAAAAGGCGGAAATATAAAAGACAATAGAGAGATAGTAGAAATTTTACAAGAAGTTTCATCTGATAATGAGGGTATTCCTGATGATTGGGTTAATGTAAATGATAGTGTAAATCACGAATTGTGGAAAAGGGGATATGAAGAATTAAGTGATGATAAAAAAGAGTTAGAAGATTTACTAATGACGCAGTATGAAAAAAGATATTTAGACAGAGGTTGGAGTAGATATGCAAAAGGAGGAGAAGTAAAGAAAGGAAATGAAATGTTAATTGGAGGACTTGCAGGAGTTCTGTTTGGCTTCTTTTTAAATAAATAATTATGGGATATAGAAGCACGGTTATAATAGGAATAAATTCAAAATCTAAAAAGGAATTTGAAAAGTTAGATACATTTGGATATGATAACAAACCTTATTTTAAGCATATGAAAGACACAAAGGGATGGAATAGCGAAAATCCTCAAATGTCTATATATGAGGGAAAGGATTTGAAATGGTATGATGGGTATGAGGATGTTGGTAAAATAATTGATTTCGTTAAAAGGGATAAAGGATTTATAGTAGCCATTGGTGAAGATGACGAAGTACATAGCGGATTCGGCGAGTATGATGAGTTTATCGATATTTATACCGATTACAAGATGTATGCAAAAGGTGGTAAGTTAAAAGGTTTTATCAAAGTTTCAGAATTAAAGGAATATTTACTAAAAGATGATGCAAACAAAAATGAAAGTTATAAAACTTTAAATGGAGATAAATATGTTAAAGAATCATCACTAAGAACCTATATGAAAAATGATGAAGATTATGCAAAAGGAGGTAAGGTAACAATTTACCACGATGAAGGAATGACATCAATTATGATAGATAAAAGAGATGCACTAAAACTTTTAAAAAAGGGTCTTCTTCAACCAGAAGAAGAGCCAAATGATGATGACCCGGTTTATATGTATTATGGAGAGGAAGATAGTTCCCCGTGGGAAAGTTTAGAAAAAGAATTAGGATATTTACCTATGGCACAAAATTATGCAAAAGGAGGGAAAGTTAAAAAAGGAAAGGAAATGTTAATTGGAGGACTTGCAGGAGTCTTGTTAGGGATATTCTTTAATAAATAATAAGATGCCGATAATAACAAAAGAAAAAGAAGATTTTATAGAACACTTAGAAGGGTGTCAATGTCAAAGGTGTGCAGGAAAAACGCCATACGAAGACTTTGCAAAAGGGGGTAAGGTTCTTCCTTCTTTAACTCTGAATGACTGGAAAGGAGGAACATCTGATTCGAGATTTGACAAACTTTCCAAAATGATAGACGATAGAGACGGATATGGCTCTGTGTATTCGTATGAAGAAAAATTAACTGAAGACCCAAACAGAAAAAATAATGGATTAGGGTTGGCACTACATTACGAGTTAAAAAAGTTCGGTAAAAACGCATCTGGAAGCGGTTTGTGGAACTTTATTCGTTTTAATTATCCATCAAAACACAAGTATAGAAAATGGATGAAAGATTCTCGGGATATAGAAAATTTTGACAAAGTTATTGGAACAACAGATAAAGAAGCGGTTAAACACGCAAAACTTATTGATAAACTTGTTAGCGATAAGCAACTTGAAAAAGATTGGAAGGCAGATGCAGGAGATACTCAACAGCATTGGTATGAAAAAGGAGGTATAGTGTATGAGGTAGTAGGTGAAATTCCCAATGAAGAAGGGGCTATTATAGAATCATTTACAGATGCAGATAAAGCCGTAGACTTTGCGGATAAACAATGGGGAAGTAGTGATGG